>TARA_R110002049_G_scaffold114927_1_pt1 | contig 62359 bp, 54 predicted proteins | sample TARA_R110002049 | Tara Oceans TARA_R110002049 (sample SAMEA4396941) | marine metagenome | biome: Polar Biome; feature: [SRF] surface water layer (ENVO:00010504); material: water (ENVO:00002006), including particulate matter (ENVO:01000060) such as... | depth 5 m | reverse complement strand
TTATTTATCGAACTTTAAAGTGTCCTAAAAAGGGGAAGCCTACACAACAATCTCGGAGTTAAAACGCTTAATAACCCCATTGATTAAAAATTTTAACCTGCCTTTCGATAATAGCGAAATAATAAATTTTGGATTCCTCATAAGAAAACTAAATGGTTATAAACACATTCTATAATTTAATCAAAAAATTATAGGGTGTTATTCTAAATCCGATTATTTTTAAGTGCTATTTCGTTTGTGTTCTGAAAAGAACACAAATATAGAGAATATAATTTCTGAGCGAAAAAATATCGATTATATGAACGTAAATTAGTTCACGAACAAAAGACAAGCATAATTATAACTTACTAAAGACCATCATTAAAACTTTGTATTGTATTTTTGCAGCATGAAAAAAGGAATCTTACTAGTCAACCTTGGTTCTCCCGATAGTCCAGAACCAAAAGATGTCAAAAAATATTTAGGGGAATTTTTAATGGATGAGCGTGTTATAGACATTCCTTATGCTGCTCGAGCCTTGTTGGTTCGTGGTATTATTTTAAAAACCCGCCCCAAAGCATCGGCCGCTGCCTATAAAAAAATATGGTGGGATGAAGGTTCTCCGCTTATTGTCATTTCTGAAAGACTTCAAAATAAAATTCAAGAACAGTTGGAATACCCTGTGGCTTTGGCCATGCGCTATGGCAGTTTGACCATTGAAAAAGGACTTCAGGAATTAGTTGATAAAGGTGTGGATGAGGTGCTTTTGTTCCCATTGTACCCGCAATTTGCCATGGCAACTACAGAAACCATTACGGTCTTGGCCGAAAAATTGCGTCAAGAGCATTTTCCTAATTTAAAAATTGAATCCGTTCCAGCGTTTTATAACAAACCCGATTATATCGAGGTACTTTCAAATTCGATAAAACAGCATTTACAAGACAAGAATTATGAGCATTTATTGTTTTCTTATCACGGCATTCCAGAACGCCATATTCGTAAAAGCGATGTGACCAAATCGCATTGTAAAATAGACGGTAGCTGTTGTGTAACACCAAGTAAAGCCCACGAGTTTTGCTACAAACACCAATGTTTGGAAGTGACCAGGTTGGTTGCTGAAACATTACAATTAAAAAAAGGAACATATTCAACGTCTTTTCAATCGCGATTGGGTTTTGATCCTTGGTTGTTGCCTTATACAGATAGAACTATTGAGCGTCTAGGGAAAAAAGGCGTTAAAAATATGGCAATCGTTACACCCGCATTTGTGAGCGATTGCTTGGAAACTTTAGAAGAAATAGCCATGGAAGGCCAAGAGATTTTCCATGAAATGGGTGGTAAGGATTTTACAACGATTCCTTGTTTAAACGATGATGTAGAATTTGTTGCATTATTATCAAAATGGATCAAGGAGTGGGCAACATCTAAAACGGTACTCACATAATGGCAAAAGTGTCTTCACAGGATTTAGGTGAACAACCTATAAGTAAATTGCTAATAAAGCAAGCGGTACCAGCATCTATTGGTATTTTGGTAATGTCGTTAAATATTTTGGTCGATACCATTTTTGTAGGCCATTGGATTGGTGCCACAGCCATTGCCGCCATAAATGTGGTATTGCCCGTATCGTTTTTTATTGCAGCGTTAGGGATGTCTATTGGCGTTGGTGGATCGTCCATTATTTCAAGAGCACTTGGTGCATCACATTATGAAAAAGCGTTAAAAACCTTTGGAAACCAAATCACATTAACGTTGGTATTGACCATAACCTTGGTTGTTTTGGGGCTGACTTACGTAGATAGCATTGTAAACGCTTTTGGGGGTAAAGGTGCTATTTTTGAACCTGCGAAAATTTATTACGTTATTGTGCTTTATGGTGTGCCATTATTGGCGTTGTGCATGATGGGCAATACCGTGATTAGGGCAGAAGGCAAACCTAAATTTGCGATGTATGCCATGATGATTCCTTCGGTAAGTAATTTGTTGCTGGATTATATTCTTATTAATGTCCTGGATTATGGTATGGCAGGTGCAGCTTGGGCTACCACGTTATCTTATGGGCTTTGTTTTTTGTATATTCTTTGGTTTTTTCTTTCTAAAAAATCAGAATTAAAGATAAGTTTACCACATTTTGGGTTAAGCCCGAAGATTGTAAAAGAGATAAGTTCATTGGGGTTTGTTACGCTGGCACGTCAAGCAGTTGTGAGCATCACCTATTTGTTTATGAACAATATTTTGTTCGATTTAGGTGGCGAAACATCGGTTACCGCTTATGCCATAGTGGGTAGGATGCTTATGTTTGCCATGTTTCCCGTTTTAGGGGTTACCCAAGGATTTTTGCCCATTGCAGGCTTTAATTATGGTGCTCAAAATTTTTCGAGAGTACGCGAAAGCATCAATACGGCCATTAAATATGCAGCGGCCCTGGCTACGTTGGTTTTTATTGTGCTCATGCTTTTTCCTGAGACTATTACAAAAATGTTTACTACAGATTTAGAGGTTTTAAAACAAACCCCAAGTGCTATGCGTTGGGTGTTTGCTGCCACGCCCATTATTGCCGTTCAACTTATTGGTGCGGGGTATTTTCAGGCCATTGGTAAAGCCATTCCTGCATTGTTGTTAACATTAACAAGGCAAGGGTTTTTCTTTATTCCATTGATTTTAATCCTTCCAAAATTTTATGGCGAATTGGGGGTTTGGGTCTCTTTTCCAATATCTGATGTGTTGGCAACTTTGGTGACCGCTTATTTTTTAAATAAGGAAATAATCAATAACTTGAAACCTGAAAGCAATCCTGTTGAATCATCAATTTAAGCTATGGCCTATTTCTATTTAAAAGCATTTCATCTTATTTTTGTTATCACTTGGTTTGCAGGTTTATTTTATATTCCAAGGCTTTTTGTATATCAAATAGAAGCTTTCCATAAGTCCTCTCCAGACAAGGAAATTCTAGGCACACAATTAAAACTAATGGCAAAACGCTTGTGGTTTATCATCACGTGGCCATCTGCTATTTTGGCAATTTTATTTGGATTGAGTTTGTTTTATTTGAATCCCATGCTGATTTATCAACCTTGGATGCAAGTTAAATTGGCATTTGTGGTATTGCTCATCATCTATCATTTAAAAACACATCACTATTTCAAACAACTTCAAAATGATGTGGTAAAAAAATCATCCAGTTTTATGCGAATTTGGAACGAAGGCGCGACGTTTATCCTCTTCGCCGTGGTGTTTTTGGTGATTTTGAAAAGCGCTATCAATTGGATTTGGGGCGTTATTGGCATTTTTGTATTGGGGATTTTGATTATGTTGGGGTTTAAAATCTATAAAAATATTAGAGAGAAGAATCCAGAAGCTTAAAATGAAAATCATAAAACCTAAATCCCAAAGGCCAAAAAAACCATTGGAACTTGGAATTTTTGTTTTTTGGAATTTACTTTCAGTGGCTTTGGTTTGATTATTGCTATATTTAAGCATTATAAATTTTCTATTGACCAACAGAGAACAATACCTATAAACACTTGAAATTAAAAAAATTCTCTTTACGCATACGTATTTTCATCGCCATGATTTTACTGGTATTGGTAGCATCTATACTTATTGTAACGGTTGCCATCCGTCAATACAGTGAAGAGACCCAAGAGTATCATAAACAACGTTTGGAGCGTATGGAATATGCTATAAGAAGGCACCTCCATAATGTTATTAAGGAAACCTCGTATCCGGTCACTACAGAAAAAGTGCCTTTGATTTTTAAAGATGAAATTTATAGGGTTTCTGATGTCCATTCACTTCAAATTAATTTATATGATTTAGAAGGCACACTCTTGATTTCTTCTAAGGCAAGTTTCGTGCATGACACCATTCAAAAATGCTTAAGTGCAGATGTTTTAAATGAGATTTCAAATAAAGCAACACATAGATACATAGAAAAAAGCCAAGTAAACGGACAGACATTCCAATCGTCATATACCTATATTACGGACCAGAAATTTAAACCACTGGCCATTTTAAATTTACCTTATTTAGAAAACGATGATTCGCTTTCAAAAGAGTTGGATAAATTTTTGGAGCGCATCAGTTACACCTATTTTTTAGTTTTGATTATTGGTATCGGCATTGCTTTTGTGTTGTCCAAATACATTACCAAATCGCTCAAAACGATAAGCGATAAGATGAATGCAACACGTTTGGAAATGCGCAATGAAAAAATAGATATAGACGATACCAGTGAAGAAATCTCTGTGTTGGTAAAATCTTATAATAGCATGATTGACGAGCTGCAAGAAAGCGCCATAAAATTGGCACGTAGTGAGCGCGAACAAGCCTGGCGCGAAATGGCAAAACAAGTGGCGCATGAAATCAAAAATCCGCTAACGCCCATGCGATTAACGGTTCAGAATTTTCAAAGAAAGTTTGACCCTAACGATGCCGATATTTATAAAAAAGTAGATGAGTACAGCAAAACCTTGATTCAGCAAATTGATACCATGAGTTCCATTGCAGGGGCATTTTCTAGTTTCGCAAAAATGCCGGCGCAACAGAATGAAACCTTGAATGTTGTAAAAATAGTTCGATTGGCTTTGGAAATATTTAATGAAGAATACATTGTGTTTTCTGCAGATAAAGAAGACATAATTGCTAAGTTTGACAGAACACAGCTCATACGTGTAGTTACCAATTTGGTAAAAAACAGTATTCAAGCCATTTCAGAGGAGCGTCCGCCAAAAGTATTGGTGCATGTTGGCGCAGAAAATGAACATGTGGTTATTACTGTAGCAGACAACGGTAACGGTGTTTCTGAAGAAAACAGGTATAAAGTTTTCGAGCCAAAATTCACGACCAAAAGCAGTGGTATGGGGCTGGGGCTTGCCATGGTAAAAAATATTGTTGAAACCTATAAAGGCACCATCAGTTTTACATCGGAAGTCGGAAAAGGTACGGTTTTTAAAGTCACTTTTCCAAAGGTATAAGCTATTTTTTATTCCTGTTCGGTCATTGAGCCTTTCGGCTACGCTCAAGATAAACTAAAGTCGAAGTTAAGTCAGGATTCACTTAAAAACTAAAAGCATGAAATACAATAACATTCTATCCGATTATAAAAATGGGATTAATACCATAACCATTAATCGTCCCAAAAAATTAAACGCTTTAAATAGAGAAACCATTGCAGAACTTCACGATGCTATAAAAAGTGCCGATGAAGACAAAAAAACCAAGATCATTATTATTACAGGTAGCGGAGAAAAGGCTTTTGTTGCTGGAGCAGACATCAGTGAATTTTCAGATTATAATGTGGAAGAAGGCATAAAATTAGCGGCAAAAGGGCAACAGATTTTGTTCGATTTTATAGATATTCTATCTACGCCAGTTATAGCAGCAGTCAATGGTTTTGCATTGGGCGGTGGACTGGAACTCGCTATGGCATGCCATTTTAGAGTAGCAAGTGATACTGCCAAAATGGGTTTGCCAGAAGTGTCTTTGGGCGTGATTCCCGGTTATGGTGGTACGCAACGTTTACCGCAATTAATAGGTAAAGGCCGCGCCATGGAATTGATTATGACGGCAAGTATGATTGATGCCCATAAAGCTCTTGAGTATGGTTTGGTTAACCATGTTACAAATCAAGCAGAATTACTACCGCTTTGCCAAAATATTGCTGCTAAAATTATGCGAAATTCCTCGGTGGCTATTAGTGCCGCCATAAAAGCGATTAATGCTAATTTTAAAGATGGTGTTAATGGGTTTGAAGTGGAGATTCAACAATTTGGAAACTGTTTTGGAACTGCCGATTTTGAGGAAGGAACAACTGCTTTTTTAGAAAAACGGAAGGCGGATTTCCCTGGGGAGTGAAAATTAGTAGGTGCGTGTCTCGAAACATCTACGTTGTTAATAACCCATTCCCTTTTTAACATATCACAGCAAAAATTATGAGTAATTTTAAATCCCGATAGATACGGGACTACTTAATAATCCATTTTATTTTTACCTAAATGAACCCAAAACCTATCATAAAAGGCCGTGGCGCACAACTCAATGTGCATAATCGTTTTTTCGAGCTCAGCCATGACATGCGTGATGATTTTCTGGAATTTTGCCAAAAGGAAGGCGAAGATGCCGATAAAAACAAAACGCTCTATTTGGAAGTGTTCCCCAAAACCATCGTCAATAAAGTGGAAAGTCCCGATATTGGCATGACGTATTCCATGAATGCTTATCAAGGTTGTGAACACGGGTGTATTTATTGCTATGCCCGTAACAGCCATGAATTTTGGGGTTACGGCGCTGGTCTGGATTTTGAACGCCGTATTATGGTAAAAAAAGACGCCCCAAAACTTTTAGAAGCGTTATTAAAAAAGAAAAGTTGGAAAGCACACCCCATCGTGATGTCTGGAAACACCGATTGCTACCAGCCTGCCGAAAAACAATTTGAAATCACGAGACAATGTTTGGAAGTGTTTTTAAAATATAAACATCCCGTAGTCGTCATCACAAAAAACGCTTTGATTTTACGTGATTTGGATTTGCTGAAAACCTTGGCAAAAGAGAACCTAATTGGGGTAAATATTTCCATAACATCTTTGTCAGAAGATACCAGACGTGTTTTAGAACCCCGAACAGCAACCATAAAAAAACGCTTGGAAACCGTTAAGATTTTGAGTGAAAATGGAATTCCTGTTAACGTGATGTTGGCGCCAATAATTCCCTCCATAAATAGCCATGAAATATTGACGATAGCCAAAGCTGCTGCGGAAAACGGAGCACTATCCATAGCGCATACCATTGTAAGGTTGAACGGGGCTATTGGCGAAATTTTTACCGATTGGATCCATAAAACCATGCCAGATAGGGCCGAAAAGGTATTGCATCAAATAGAGCATTGTCACGGCGGTACTTTAAATGATTCCCGTTATAGCACCAGAATGCACGGCGAAGGCAAAATAGCTGAGCAAATAAATACTTTGGTAAGGTTGGCAAGGCATAAATATTTTAAAAGCAAAAAAATGCCAAAGTTGAATTGCGATTTGCACTCAACTTTTAAGGATGGACAATTGAAACTGTTCTAAAGCTATTTGTTAATAGCAGCAAGTTTTTTGCGAATTTTTTATTTAAAATAATACTGGTAATTATAAAGTTGCTCCATAAGTGGTAATTGTATAACACATACAAAACATATTATAATTAATAGACCCTTGTTTTGTCGCATCTTTGTATTATAAAAATAAAACCTTTTTTTATCTCTTTTTGAAAAACAAATTCTAACCTAAAACAACCATGAAGAATATTACTAAAATCATCGTTCTGATATGTATTTTAAATTATAGCAATACGGTATTTGCTCAAGAAAGCACAGATGGTTACAATAGGAATTTCAAGTTTGGGGTTGGGCTAAATGGAGGTTTGCCACTCAACGACCCGTACAATTTTATTCTTGGAGGTGATGTAAGGGTACAATATAACATCTCAACAACCTATTCTCTATGTTTTACAGCTGGTTATAACAATTTATTTGTAAAAAATGACGGTGTGGATTTTGGCTATGTTCCTGTGAAAGTCGGCTATAAAACGTTTCTCTTTAAAAATGAGTTTTATGTGATGGGGGAAATAGGAGGCGCTTTTTCAGCCACCAAAGCATATGATTACAATTCCATGATGTTCTCGCCAAGTGTTGGCTACGCAACAAAGTACGTGGATATTAGCCTGCGATACGAATTCATAAAAGATTTTCCTATCATTAAAAACAATGTAGCAGACAATGGATTGGCAAATTTAATGCTGCGCTTGGCCTATGGGTTTGATTTATGAAAAATCCTTAAACATCTATAAACGTATCCTTTAGATTTTATAGTTTTATTGAAAATCATATACCATTAAAGAAAAGCAATGTGCCTTTTGTGTGCGTTTGCCAGCATGATTATTCATGTTTTTCTTCGAACCCTTGATATTGAGACTTCCTATTGAAATGATTTTCTGTTTTTGAGTATTGGGAATTGACCAAAACTGAAAAAATAATGTATTTTTAAGTATTAAAACCTAAACACAGATGAAACGTATCATAAAAACACCTCTGAAAATCAAAAACATGAAATTGTTGCGTTTTGGTCGTGATTTTAAGCCCGATGAAGAAGTTATCTTAAGAGATTATCTGGCCATTGAGCGCACACGTTTGGCCAATGAGCGCACGCTTTTATCGTATATACGGTCGTCGTTATACCTGCTTATTGGCAGCATTGCTTTTTTTCAACTTAAAGATTTTCCCAATTTTAAATATCTAGCCGTAGTATGCCTTGTATTTAGCCTTATTTTTTTCATCATAGGCGTATATCGGTTTACATTGCTCAAAAAAAGCCTCAAACGCTTGTATTATATGTCTGAGGAAAAAGAGCATGATAATAGCTAAATAATTGGTTCTACGCCTTTTTAACAAATAGCAAAACATGAACGCAAAGCTCAAGTGCCCGTTGTTTTTTTATTCAAACCGAAATTGTTTATTTACCTTTGCTCAACTTAAAAAATCAACCAATGATATATTCAATGACGGGGTATGGTAAATCTGTTTTACAACTACCAACAAAAAAGATAACCATCGAAATAAAATCGCTTAACAGCAAAAGCCTCGATTTGAATACCCGAATGCCATCGGTTTACAGGGAAAAAGAATTGGACATCCGGAAACTGATTGCTTCAAAATTAGAACGTGGCAAAGTAGATTTCTCCATTTTTGTTGAAATTACAGGCGAAGAAACCACGACGCAAATCAATACGCCCGTTGTAAAACAATACATAAAACAGCTTAAAGCTATTGTAGATAGCGACGACACCGAATTGCTTAAAATGGCAGTACGTTTTCCAGATGCCTTAAATACAGAGCGCAACGATATTGATGAGGATGAATGGAAAGTGGTTTTAAATGAAATAAAATCGGCATTGGAAAACATTACCGTTTACAGATTGGATGAAGGCAAGGTTTTGGAACAGGATTTTAAAAACCGTGTACAAACCATATCCTCGCTTTTAGATGACGTGATTGCCATAGACCCCGAGCGTGTTATCGCTGTTAGGGAACGTTTGCTAAAAGGTGTGGAAGAGCTAAGGGAAAAATATGACGAAAACCGTTTTGAACAAGAATTGGTGTATTACATTGAAAAATATGACATTACCGAAGAAAAAGTACGTCTTAAAAACCATTTGGAATATTTTATAGCGTCACTTGATTCTACCGATTCCAACGGAAAAAAACTGGGTTTTATCACTCAGGAAATTGGTAGGGAAATAAATACCATTGGCTCAAAGAGCAATTATGCTTCTATGCAAAAATTGGTGGTGCAAATGAAAGATGAACTGGAAAAAATCAAAGAACAATTGTTGAATGTATTGTAATGAGTATTCAGTCCACAGTTTTCAATTTTCAGCTTAAAGTGAGACGAGTTGAATTCTGAATGGATTCCTGCCTTCGCAGGAATGACAAACTTTCAATTTTAAAACTTTGTGTCTTAGCGGCTTTGCGAAAAAAAAACCTTGCTAGAAAAAAATAAAGATTAGTGAAAAAAGAAGACAACAAAAAAAACAAACTCATTGTATTTTCAGCACCTTCGGGTTCTGGAAAAACCACGATTGTTAAGCATCTATTGGGCATTGAAGCCCTAAATCTAGAATTTTCAATATCGGCAACCTCAAGAGCCCCTCGTGGCGAAGAAATAGAAGGCAAAGATTATTACTTTTTATCTGCCGATGCATTCAAATCAAAAATTAAAAACGATGCCTTTTTAGAGTGGGAAGAAGTCTATCGCGATAATTTTTATGGCACCTTAAAAACCGAAGTGGAACGTATTTGGGCTTTGGGAAAAACAGTTATTTTTGATATTGATGTATCGGGCGGTCTGCGTATCAAAAGAAAATTCCCTGAGCAAACCTTGGCCGTTTTTGTAAAGCCACCGAGTATTGACGAACTTAAAATCCGTTTAAAAAAGCGCAAAACAGAAACTGAGGATAAAATAAACATGCGCGTGGCAAAAGCATCCGCAGAATTGGCAACGGCACCTTTGTTTGATGTCATTATAGTTAATGACCATTTAGAAAAAGCCCTTAACGACGCTGAGGTTTTAATCCATGACTTTGTAAATTCATAACAACTTAGCATGAAGATAGGTTTGTTTTTTGGCTCATTTAACCCCATTCATGTTGGGCATTTGATTATTGCCAATTACATAGCAGAACATAGCGATTTAGAGCAAATTTGGTTTGTGGTCACGCCACACAATCCATTTAAAAAGAAAATCACCCTACTGGACAATTACCAACGTTTGGAAATGGTATATCGTGCCACTAAAGACTACACAAAACTCAAACCCAGTAGTATAGAATTTAACTTACCTCAGCCCAATTATACCATAAATACGTTGGTGTATTTAGAAGAAAAACACCCCGAGCATGAGTTTGCGCTCATTATGGGCGAAGACAATTTAAAAGGGTTCCATAAATGGAAAAACCACGAATTGATTCTTGAAAACCACCATATTTATGTCTATCCAAGAGTTTCTGATTGCCATGTGGAAACCCAATTTGACCGCCATCAAAAAATACATTTTATAGATGCGCCCATTATGGAACTCTCTTCAACCTACATCCGTAACGCCATAAAAGACGGCAAAAACATACAGCCTATGCTCCCGCAACACGTTTGGGAGTATTTGGATGAGATGAATTTTTATAAGTAGTTTAAAGTTTGTTTTTGTTAAAAAAGTCATTGCACGTTGATTTTTAAAATAATTAAAATAAAAGTTCACTTATTTAGTGAACTTTTATTTTATCTTTGCACTATGATATAAGAAAACTATGGAAATAAATTTCGAGAAAGATTATCTGAAAGAATTGTATGAAAACGGAAAAGCTCGAAGCAAGAAACATAGATTTCAATCAAACGTTATTAAAAAGTACATACAAACAATAGATAAATTAAGAGTTGCAAAAAATACAGAAGAATTATATCCTATTAAAAGTTTAAATTACGAAAGACTTATTGGGGATAAGAAAGGATTAGAATCTGTTCGAGTGGATGGCGCCTATCGAATAGAATTTATAACTACACTAGAAGGAGAAGAACCTAATAGTATTACTATATGCTCAATTATTGAATTGAGTAATCACTACAAGTAAATACAGGAAAAGATGGCAACAACAAAAAATTTGACACCAGCGCAAGCAACACATCCTGGAGTTCTAATTAAAGATGAATTAGACGCAACACCCCACATCAACCAAAGAATTTTGGCAAAGGAATTAGGTGTGCAACCATCATTTTTAAATGAAATAATCAAAGGGAAAAGACCAGTAACAGCAGATATCGCAATTTTATTAGAAAAGATTCTGGGAATTTCAGCGGGCTATTGGATGAAGTTTCAGTCTCAATACGAAATTGACAAGGCAAGAGTTAAGCAGAAAAATATAAAAAAAGTAAAGAATATCGAACTATGGAGCATTATTAAAGAATATGTTCCAGTTCGATATTTTAAAAAGCACAATTATTTAAAAGACGATATTGAAAGTGACATAAAAACGATAAAAAGTATTTATGACGTAGAAACTATTGATGGTCTAGTATCGTCTTTTTCTAATGAGAAATTTGCATATTATCGCAAATCAGAAAAATTAAAAATAGACGATAATAATATGTTTGCTTGGAGCTCTTTAGCACAATATGAAGCTAAAAATCAAAAAACGAACACTTTCAATTTTGACAATTTAAATCAACTCTGTTTAAATCTGAACAATATATTTTATGAAAATTCTGGAACACCAGAAAGGGTTAAATCTGTTCTTAATCAATTTGGAATTAAAATGTTGTTAATTGATAAACTAGAGAAAACGCCCATTGATGGATTTTCTTTTTGGTCAGATAAAAACCCAGCTATTGCATTGACTTTAAGATACAATCGAATTGACAATTTCGCATTCACAATTATGCACGAAATCGGACATATTGATTTGCATTTGAGAAATGATAAGGATAGAAAATTTATGGACTTAACTAGAAAACAGAATGTAGACAGATGCGAGAAAGAAGCAGATACTTATGCTCAAGAAAAATTGATCTCTAAAGAAATATGGCAAGATATTTTAGAAAACCATCTTCCTCTCAATGATGAAAAAATCAAAGTTCTGGGAGATGAACATAAGATTAACCCTGCTATACTATTGGGTCGTGTTTGTTATGAAATGGATTATTATGCAATGAAAACTACGATTGACAAAAAAATGAAGTGACTTTTCACAGACAATAGCTACAATAATAAAAAAGCCAACTCTGGGAAGAGTTTGCTTTTTAACAAATCATATATGCAGGCTTTCTTTTAATCTAAATTTGGAATTCGTAATACTTGCCCAGGATAAATTAAATCTGGGTTTTTAAGCATCGGTTTATTGGCATCAAAAATAACGGGATATTTCATGGCGTTACCATAAAATTTCTTTGCTATTTTACCTAAAGTATCGCCGCTTACCACGGTATGGAATTGCGCTTCTGGTTCTGGGTTTTCAACCGTCATTTGGTCATCAACGGTAGCAATACCGCTTGAATTCCCAACTACCAAAACCACTTTTTCTTTAGTGGCTTGGTCATAAGCCGCACCTGTTACAGTTGCTGTATCTCCATTTATTTTAACCTTTAAATTTTCAACTGCCAATTGTAAATCGGCAATGGTTTCTTCCATCTTTCCTGCCGCTGCTTCTTCGCGTTTTAATTTTGCTGCCGCTGCTTCTTCTGCATCTGTTTTACCAATTCCGAATACTTTGGCACCTGCGTTTTTAATAAATGAAAATAGTCCCATGTGTTTATTGTTTTTTAAGATTAATATGTTTTCTATAAATTTAGAAACAAAAAAGTTAATAGGTAACTTTTGCACTTGATAATTTTGTTAAAATTCCATCTATAAAAAAAGAAACCGCTTAAAGCAAGTACCTTAAACGGTTTCTAAACTAAATAACCAACCAAAATTTTTATTTACCTCGGGTGTTCTCCCTTGGGTTTTCTACTTTATCTTTTCTATGTTTACGCAGTTTTTCTTGAGTATCTGCTTGTTTTTCTTTTACGTTTCCAGATTTTAAATATTGGATGTATCCTCTGCCTTTGAATTCATAAACGGTTTCAGAGGCTGGATGATATAATTCTATCGTCCTGTCATTTATAACGCTCAATTCAAAATATTCATTGCCGAAGAAATCATAATCTAATGTTAAAGTTTTCAAATACATATTTCCGCTCACATTTCCAACGCCATAAAGACCTGTGTAATCCCAATCCAAATTATTGGGATGTGTGCCTACGCCATTTTGTGAACTTCTGAATTCAGAATCGTTTCCGCCCGCTAAAAACTGCAAGTAATTTTCATTATCAAATTCATTGATAGCCCCAAAATTACTGGTATATGTTTTTTCCCAAGCATCATATTCTTGCAGAAAATAATGGATGTTGTCATAGAACACAAAATCGTAATCAAAATTGCTGCGTTGATAGCCTTTTAAAAAATAAGACGTGTCGTTGTTCGGGTTGTAAAGCTCAATGGTATTATTGTTTATTTGATACACATCAAAAGTGGCAAAGCCATCTACATCGTGCTGTACATCTAGAATCATATCGTAGGCATCATAGCTTGCCACATCAATACCAAAGCCGTTGCCGGTATCGCCCAAACCTACAATATTATTATTGGCATACATCACACCGTTTCTAAAGGACACCGTAAAAGCTTTTTGCAAAAAAGGGGTTTCACCATAGCCTTTTGTGGCGTTAATATCCACATACCACAACTCATGTGAATTTAACAATTGATTGATGGAAATGCCGGGTTCATCTATGATGTATTCGTCAACAATTACCTCGTTATAACAAGACGTAAAAAGTGTGGCTGTTAAAGCAAAGCCTAAAAGTAATTTTATAGTTTTCATATCGTCTATATTTTAATGTTTATACGTATAGGTTTTCAAAACACGTGCCAAACATTCAGTTGCAGGCGCAGCCGCAGTTTTCAGTTGGCTTCTTCGGTCCTCTATCTTTCTTTTTTGTACTTTTGATATTATAATTGAAAATGATTTATGGGCAAACCTTTAAAATATGCGGTTTTTGGGGCAGGAAGTTGGGCAACGGCCATCGTGAAAATGCTTTGCGAAAATTTAGATGAAGTGGGCTGGTACATGCGTAGCGTTTACACCAAAGAACACCTTTTGAGAGAACAGCACAACCCCAATTATTTAAGTTCGGTGGAGTTTCATTTAGAGCAATTGAAGCTGAGCAACGACATTAATGAACTGGCCGAGTATGCCGATGTCTTGATATTCGTGATTCCATCTGCTTTTATTTATGGCGAATTAGAAAAGCTGACCGTTGATATTTCCAATAAAACCATTGTATCCGCCGTAAAAGGGATTATTCCAGAAACGCAATTATTGGTAGGTGAGCATTTTAATGAACACTACAATATTCCTTTTGAAAACGTAGCTGTTATTGCAGGCCCTTGCCATTCTGAAGAAGTGGCCTTAGAGCGTTTATCCTATTTAACCATTTCGTGTTCTGATGCCCAAAAAGCACAGGCCATTGCCGATAGTCTTTCAAGCGATTACATAAAAACCAAAATCAGTGATGATGTGCTTGGTGTGGAATATGCCGTGATGCTGAAAAATATTTATGCCATTGCCGCTGGTATTGCCCACGGTTTGGGATATGGCGATAATTTCCAAAGTGTATTGATGAGCAATGCCATACGTGAAATGAAACGTTTTATCAAAAAGACGCATAAAATGAAACGCAACATCAACAACTCGGCTTATTTGGGCGATTTGTTGGTGACAGGGTATTCCGTGTTTTCCAGAAACCGTATGTTTGGCAATATGATTGGAAAAGGCTACACCGTAAAATCGGCACAAATGGAAATGAGCATGGTTGCTGAAGGATATTACGCTACAAAAAGTGCCCATTTATTAAATGAAAAAAACAAAAAGAAAACCAAGCTGCCTATTATAAATGCGGTTTACGAGATTTTATATGAAAATAAAAACCCCAAAAAAGTGTTTAAAAAATTAACGGAGCAGTTGGATTAAGAAAAAAGCCATTTGCTATTAGCTAAAAACCAAGAGCCAAAAGCTAAAGGCTACTTTACCAAAACCCCCTTAACATCCATCAACGGAATGGTTTGCAAAGCCTTCAAATTAACTGTGTTTTTTCTAAACAGATACGTTTTATCAAGCATTTGGTTGCCTTCAAAAAAGGAGACTTTAAAGGTATTGTTCAATGCAAATAAATCTTCTTGCATCAATTCTATCTTCGCATAACTTTTGGGAGGAAGTTTATCAATCTTTTTTCTGAAAGTCGCCGTTATTTTGTATTCGGAATAGCCGCTGGTTACAATCAGAACCATATCTAACGCCACATTTTTATCGTTAATAATATAGGCGTTCCAATCATCGGTTTTATAAATGGCATTGTGTTCGTGTACAATGGCCACATAAACGTCTTCAACTTTTGGAATTATGATATCTTTTTTCATTTTAAAAGAAAATTTTTGTCGGTTGCAAAAATACGTCATTTTACCAACTGTTAAAGAGAAACCAAATAATTGATACTGAATGATAAAATAACTACTTTCGTTAAAACTGAAAACACAAACTATTATGAAACGTCATTTTCTTATTACACTTATTTTATTCATAAGCGTATTATCAATAAATGCGCAATCAAATTCTGAAAAAGCAACTGCCATTGCCAAAGAAGTTGAAACCGCCATGGGAGGCATTGAAACCTACAACAACACCCATTTTATACAATGGGATTTTGGAAAACGCACTTTGTTTTGGGATAAATGGACAGGCGATGTTAGAATTGAAAACCCCGAAAAAAACCTTGTGATTTTAGTAAACATCAACAGCCTTAAAGGAAAAGTTTATGAAAACGACACGTTAGTTACTGATAATGAAAAAACCAAAAACCTACTTACCCAAGCCAAAAACTGGTGGATCAACGATTCGTATTGGTTGGTCATGCCATGGAAACTGCAAGACCCTGGTGTAACGCTTACTTATGTAAAAACGGATGCATTGCCCAATGGCAATAAAGCAGATGTTTTACAAATGACCTTTGATAGCGTGGGTGTAACGCCCGACAACAAATATTTGCTTTATGTAGACCAACAAGACCACTTGATTAAACAATGGGAATATTTTAAAAATTTCAACGATAGCGAACCAAAATTTTCTAGACCGTGGGACAATTACCAAAAAATGGGTGCTATTTTGTTATCCTTTGACAGAAGTGAATTTGGACCAACCAATGTGGTGGTAAAACAGGATTTTGATGCTGATATTTTTACAGATTTATAGATTGTTTTTATTCAAAAAAAGAGTTAGAATAGCCATCAGTTACAATGCCCCGTAAATTAAAAACGATTAAGTGGTTTAATAATGTTTCATCGCTGTAAGCATCAAAAAGATTGTTGTTTTTAAAAGCGATTTGGTCTATTCTCAAAAAATACAAAGTTCCTATCAAACTTAAATCTACATTTGGTTTTATATGTCCTTTGCTTTCTGCTTTTTTTAAAAGTTCAATAACAATGGTATTCACAAAGTCATTTGAAAAATCATTAAAAACGGCATCTGCTTTTGGGTAGTACTTTTTTATCCCATACAGAAAAGAGGGCTTAAAATATTTGAGATATTCAAACCCTCTTTTGTAAATAAGAATGATGCTTAAAATGGGATCGTCTCCATTTTCATTTATAATGATTTCAATATCCGAATCGTACTTCTCTAATAAACTAGACAAGCTTTCAGCTATCAAAGTCTCTTTATTCGGAAAATATTTATAAATCGTTTTTTTGGAAATCCCTAGTGTGCTTGCCAGTTCGTCCAAAGTAAAACGCTTGCTTCCAAACTTGGTAAAGTTGGTTATAGAGCATTTTAAAAGTTCAGATTTACTAATCATCCCCAACTTGATTATAGATTATCTCCAGCCACCACCAAGGGCTTCATACAAATCAACCACGCTCAATAATTGTTGCAATTTATTATCAATCACATTCAACTCAGCATTGAGCGCGCTTTGTCTGGCGGTTAATAAATCTAGATAATTGGCATAGCCGTTTTTCAATAATTCTTCTGAATTGCTTTCTGCATTGCGCAATGCTTCCACTTCATTTTGACGGTATTCAAACTTTTCAGTTTCGGCATTGTAGCTGTACAAAGCGTTTGACACTTCGTTTCCAGCGGTCAATAACGTCTTTTTGAAATTCAATAAGGCTTGTTCCTGTTGGGCTTTAGCAACTTCATTTTGGGTTTTTATTTTGCGCTGGTTGAAAATAGGCTGTGTTAATCCGCCAACCAACGTCGCAAACAACGAATTGGCATTTAACAATTCATCCAATTGCAGACTTTGAAATCCGCCAGTTGCTGTGAGCGTTACCGATGGATAAAAATTACTTCGTGCTACATTGGTCATTTCAAAAGCGTTTATCAAGCCGTATTCTGCTGCCATCACATCTGGACGATTATGTAATAAAGTAGCTGGCACGCCTAGTTTAATATCAGAATCCAATGTTTGATTGTCTAAATTACTGCGCTCAATCCCTTCAGAAGATTTTCCCAACAACAAATTCAACGTGTTTTCCGTTCTGAAAATGGCCGCTTCCAAATCCACTTGCAAGGCTTTGGCATTGTTGTATTGCGCAATGTTCTGATCGACCGCAACTTGTGTGACCTGTCCAGCATCTTTCAATGCTTTGATAGTAGTTACGCTACTATCACGTGTTGCAATGGTTTTTTTAGTAATATCTAATTGGGCGTCCAACGCCATTAATTGATAATAAGTAGAAGCAATAGCAGAAACCAATTGCGTTTTCACGGCTTGATGCGCTGCCATACTTTGCAGGAAACTTGCCTCACCAGCACGCTTGTTGCTGCGTATTTTCCCCCAGATATCGGCTTCCCAAGATAGGTTTCCTGTCAATTCAAACTGCTCGATAGATCCACTAAAAATAGACCCAAACTGACTGTTTTTAGATAATTCTTGGTGGGTCATGGATGCTTTCCCACTCAAACTTGGAAAATAACCTGCTTTCCCTTGTTTCATATACGCTTCGGCAGCAACCATTTTTTGTATAGCAACACGGATGTCCAAGTTATTTTCTAGACCTTCAGTTATATATTGCTTTAAATTGGGGTCTGTAAACATGTCTTTCCACGATACATCTGCCATAGAAATACTATCCGTTGGCAGATTATCAGTCCTGTATAAATTCTCGGTTTCTGGTAATTTAGGCCTTTCGTAATCTTTGGCCACAAAACAGGACGTTACCATAAACGAAACGCCCAAAACCAATACCATTCTGTATATATTTTGCTTTTTCATCTTTTTTAATTGATTTGCTCTGGTTGATTACTTTTACTGACAGCTTCAGGTTTTCCGCTGATTTTTTCTTGCAGCCATTGGAAAAAGACGAATAATATCGGGATGACAAACACCCCAAGAATGGTGCCTATCAACAAACCACCAACGGCGCCTGTTCCAATAGAACGGTTCCCTTCTGCACCCACGCCATTTGCCAATACCAATGGCGTTAAGCCCAATATAAAAGCAAAAGAGGTCATTAAAATAGGTCGCAAACGTGCTTCCGCACCATTAATGGCAGCTTCCATTAGCGACTCGCCGCGTCGTCTGCGCTGTAATGCAAACTCCACAATCAAAATCGCATTTTTTGCCAATAAGCCCAGAAGCATAATCAAGGCTATTTGGAAATAGATATTGTTCTGTAATCCTGTGAATTGCGTGGTAACATATGCCCCAAAAACCCCTAATGGCAATGATAAAATCACAGAAAAAGGAATCAAATAACTCTCATATTGTGCCGCCAATAAGAAATACACAAACACCAATGATAATAAGAAAATAGTGGTGGTTTGGTTGCCTGCGTTTACTTCTTCCCGTGTTAAACCAGAATAGGCCGTTGTATAATTACTAGGCAAGCTTTGAGACACTTCTTCAACAGCTTTAATGGCATCTCCAGAACTAAACCCTGGATTGGTAGCTGCTGTTAATTTGGTGGAATTGAACAAATTGAAACGCGTTACCGCTTGTGGCCCGTACACCCTTTTAAGTGATACAAACGTTGTAATGGGCGTCATGTCGCCACTGCCAGTACGTACAAACAACTTATTCAAATCGCCCACTTCGGCACGATCTTCAGGCAGTGATTGTACATACACGCGGTATTGCTTTCCAAATCTTGAAAAATCGGCCGCAAACACACTTCCTATATAGCCTTGTAATGTTGAAAAAATACTACTGATGGGCACACCCAATTCTTTAGCTAAAGCGGCATTCAACTCAATTTCATACTGCGGATATTTGGTGTTGAATGACGATTGCGCATATTTAATCTCGGGACGCTGTGATAGTTTCCCAGCAAATTCTTGGGTCACTTGATCCAAATCGGTAAAGCTTCCGCCAGAACGATCTAGTAAATTGACCTCAACACCTGTAGAACTTCCAAAACCAGGAATACTGGGCGGTGCAAAAAACAGAATATTCGCTTCAGGAATTTGCGCTGCAATACCAAACATTTTAGCGGTAATGCTTTCTACGGAAAGTGAATCTGCATCACGCTTATCCCAATCTTCCAATTTGATAAATCCGAGTCCGTTGTTACTTCCAGCACCGCCAAGAAAACTACGTCCTTCAATAACAGACCCGCCTTCAACACCAGGGATTTTGCTTATTTTTTCATACAATTCTGCATTTACTTGGTGTGTTCTGTCAATAGAGGATCCTGGAGGAAGCTCCACATTTAAAAAGATGATTCCTCTATCCTCATCGGGTACAAAACCTGTTTTTAATACGGAAGACGACCACCAAATACCACCTACAGCAAGTATTAATATTAAAGCAGTAATCCATTTGTTTTTGTATAAAAATTTAACCGATCGTCCATATTTTTTAATAGTGGCATCGAACCCTCTGTTGAAACCATCAAAAAAGCGTCCAAGGAATCCTTTCTTTTTACTATTCTGCTTATCATCATGACCTTTTAAAAACAGGGCACAAAGCGCAGGACTCAAGGTTAGTGCATTTACTGCGGAAATAATAATCGCCACAATAAGAGTGATACCAAACTGCTCATAAAACACACCCGTTGGCCCTTTAACAAAGGTTACGGGGATAAAAACGGCAGCCATGATCAAAGTAATGGATACGATGGCTCCAGAAATTTCGTGCATGGCATCCATAGTTGCCTTTTTAGGATCATGTTCGCCTTCATCAATTTTGGCATGCACAGCTTCCACCACAACAATGGCATCATCTACCACGATACCAATTGCTAAAACAAGGGCAAAAAGCGTCAATAAATTGATGGAATATCCAAATAAATTCAAAAAGAAAAACGTACCAATAATAGACACGGGTACAGCAATGGCCGGAATCAACGTGGATCTAAAATCTTGCAAGAAAATAAAAACAACCAAAAACACCAATAGAAAAGCTTCTGCTAACGTACTAACTACTTTTTCAATAGAAGCATTCAGGAAATTGTTTGTATTGTAGGGTACAAATACCTCAATGCCATCGGGAAGATCTTTTTTAAGGGCTTCAATTCTGCTTTCAATTTCAACAATAATATCACTTGCATTGGAGCCTTTGGTTTGAAAAACACCCAAGTTAACCGCAGGATTGCCTTTAGTAGCCCCACCACCTGTATAAGATTGTGCACCAAGTTCAATATCTGCCACATCATTCAACCTAAGAAATTGTCCATCCCCTAAGGCTTTAATGATGATATTGCTATACTGTGCTTCGGTTTTAAAACGTCCGCCATATTTAATGATATAACTAAATGCTTCGCCATCATTTTCGCCTAAAGAACCTGCTGCCGCTTCTAAACTCTGTTCGCGCAAAGCTGCGGTAACATCAGTAGGAATCAAACCATAGGCTGCCATTTTTTCTGGCCGCAGCCAAATACGCATGGCATAATCCTTGGCACCAAAAACACTCACATCGCCCACACCGTTGACCCTTTGAAACTCGGGAATGACATTGATTTTTAAATAATTCTGAATAAATGTATCGTCATAATCTGGATTGGTGCTGTAAAACGACATGTACATCAACGCACTGCTTTGCTGCTTTTGAGTGGTTACACCTGTTTGCAAAACCGCTTGTGGCAACAAAGGGTTTGCACGTGCCACACGATTTTGAACGTTCACGGCCGCAATATCTGGATCTACATCTTGATCAAAAAACACGGTAATGGAAGCCGAACCTGTGTTTGAGGCACTTGATGTGATATACGTCATGCCTTCCACACCATTAATTTGTTCTTCCAAAGGTACAATCACGCTTTCCAAAATGGTTTCTGCGTTTGCCCCTGGATAGCTTGCATTAACTGAAACCGTAGGCGGTGCAATATCTGGATATTGGGTTATAGGCAATGTAGTAAGCCCTAAAAAACCCATAATCACAAGGATTATGGAAACAACGGAAGAAAGGATTGGTCTTTCTATAAATATTTTTAACATATCTTTTAAAGCTCTTGGTTATCTAAATACTTTTTCAATAGGTTTTGCTACGCTATCAAATGGAATTTTTATAGGTTTTATTTCGGTATTGCCACGTAATTTGGCAACGCCTTTAGCAACAATTTGGTCGCCAGTTTTTAGTCCATTGGAAACCACATAAACATTTCCTATATCATCTAAAACAACAATTCTTGTAGCTGTAGCCATACCGCTGTCTGCCACTTTATAAGCATAAATGCTGCCTTGCTGCTCATAAGTAGATTCTTTCGGAACTACCACCGCATCTTTGTACTCTTTTGGGACTCTTATTTTTCCACTGTTACCATTGGTCAACAATCGGGATGGGTTGTCAAAAATGGCACGGAACGAAATAGCACCTGTATTGGTATTGATTTGTGAATTGATGGTTTCAATAGTACCTTCTAAATCATATGGACGTCCATTGGCCAAAATCAAGGTCACTTTTGGGAGGTTTTTTATTTTAGCCTCTATGTCTTTTCCTTCTGAATTTTGGATAAAATTCAAATAGTCACTTTCGTTCATAGAAAAATAAGCATACACTTTACTAACGTCTGAAACGGTCGTTAACGGTTCTGGGCTCGACGGAGTTACGAGAGATCCTTTGCGAAGCCTAATAGCGCCTACATAACCATCTACGGGACTTTTTATAGAGCCATAATCAATATTGGCCCCAATGCTGTTGTAACTGCTTTTTGCCTGTTCAAGTTTGGCTTTAGCGGTTTCTAGCTGAACCTTACTGATGATGTTTTTTTCAACGAGTGGTTTTAGCTTATTTACTTCAACTTGTGCCGCATTCATGTTGGCTTTTGCAGCAGAAGCGTCTTGATTTAAAGATTGTGTTTCAAGCTTAAATAAGATTTGACCTTTTTTCACTTTTTGGCCTTCATCAACCAAAACATCTGTGATATAACCAGAAATTTTTGCGCGAACTTCACTGTTATTAATCCCTTCAATACTGGTAGGGTACGTGGTATAGCCTTCAATGTTTTTTTGAGGAATTTCAGTAACCTGAAAAGGCAATGGCCTTTGGGGCATTTGTTGTGATGCTTCTTTGTTGCCACAACTGGACAACAATACAATAAGTCCGAAAGACAGTATTACAGAAAGGTTTAGTGTTTTCATTAATTAATGTTTAGTGATTTTTTCTTCTATTTTCGATTTCAATTTTGATATGGATTGGGTGGCTTCTTCTAAAAATTCAATATAATTATCATGAAAATCAAGATCAAATACCGAACTTTCATCTGGGGTCAAAATATTTACATTTTCTTTATAAGCCTTAATTTCTACATGCAATTCTTTTTGGGCTATCCATGATGCCATCATATCATCAATGCTCTGTAATATGCTATCTTGATTGATGATGTAATATTTTTTTCTATCGCCAGGTTTTGTGAAGTAAACAATCCGTTTTAGGTCTGCTAAATGGTTTAGGTGGGTTGAGATGGTACTTTTACTTGCACACAAATCCCTAATCAATATTTCAAAGGTAGTCCCTTCTTTCCCTGTTAAAATAATATATGATAAAATACGTGCAGCCACTGGGGCCAACTGCTCATTGCTCTCCATTGCAACACCTAGTTTTTCGACTAAACGTTGCTTTTCTTTACAAATTTCGCTATTCATATTTATGATAATTTGATGCAAAAATAATCTTAGTTCGGAACAAACCGAACTAAACGAAGTTAAAGAATTGTTAAATAAAAAAAGCCGATGGATAACATCGGCTTAAATATGTATTCAAATCATTTCTATAAGGCGCTTTTAAACTGTTCTAAAAACCTAACATCGTTTTCACTTAACAAACGGATATCGCCAATTTGATGCAACAACATCGCAATACGGTCAATACCTACCCCAAAAGCAAACCCTGAATATTCTGTGGAATCTATTTTGCAGTTTTCCAAAACATTGGGATCTACCATACCGCAGCCGCCAATTTCCAGCCAACCGGTGCCTTTGGTTATTTTATAATCGGTTTCTGTTTCCAAGCCCCAATACACATCTATTTCTGCGCTGGGTTCTGTAAAAGGGAAGTAGGACGGACGCAAACGGATGTTACTTTTTCCAAACATTTCACTTGTAAAATGTTGAAGGGTTTGCTTCAAATCTGCAAAACTTACATCTTTATCAATATACAAACCTTCCAATTGATGGAAAAAACAATGCGAACGTGCCGATATAGCTTCATTTCTGTAAACTCTGCCCGGAGAAATGGTACGAATAGGTGGCTTGTTATTTTCCATATAACGCACTTGCACCGAGCTGGTGTGGGTGCGCAACAAAATATCAGGATTGGTCTGGATGAAAAACGTATCCTGCATATCGCGCGCTGGATGGTATTCTGGTAAGTTCAATGCGGTAAAATTGTGCCAATCGTCCTCAATTTCCGGGCCTTCACTTACATTAAAACCGATGCGTGAAAAGATATCAATAATTTGATTTTTAACAATAGATATAGGGTGCCGTGCCCCTATTTGAATGGGTTTACCAGGGCGGGATAAATCGCCGTAAATCCCTTTTACTTCTTCGTTGTTTTCCAGTTCGGCTTTTAAAGCGTTTACTTTATCTTCTGCCGTTGTTTTAAGTTTGTTAATGGTTTGTCCAAACTCTTTTTTTTGCTCGTTGGCTACATTTTTAAACTCAGCAAAATAATCATTAAGCAAGCCTTTTTTACCTAAGTATTTTATACGGAACGCTTCAACTTCTTCTTTAGATTGCGCCTTAAAGGCTTCGGCTTCAGCAATAAGTTCTTTTATCTTATCTATCATGACATATTCAAAATGGGTGCAAATTTAGTGTTTTTACGTGAATTGCGTTAGGGATTGTAGAGGAAATCCTTTTTGTGAGGCACGAGCAAAAAGATTGTATCGGAAAGCCCGACCCGTAGGGTAACGCCCAAACTATTCTATTCAATAAACGCTGTTTCCAAAAAATAATTCACAATGGCCTCTTTCATTAAAACGCTTTGTTCGCCTGCTTTTAAATGAGGTAAAGCTTCCAAGGTTTTGTAATGGGGCCAGCCTTCATCATCCACAAAATCGAGTTCATAATAGCCATAGGGCATTAGCAGTTTGCAAATGGCAATATGCATGAGGTCTAATTTTTGGTCTTTTTTGAAAGCTTTATCTAATTGCCCCAATTCCTGAACGCCGATAAGGTAGATAACAGCATCTAAATCCAAAGGATCCCCATCTGCAAATTGACAGGATAATTTATCGATTACCAATTCCCACCGTTCTTTTAATTGCTCGTCTCTTGCCATTTTTATATGTGAAAGTAAAAAAGTTTTAAAGTCGCAAAGTTAACTTATATTTGATGAAATTCTATATGTTATGGCTGTAATAGATATTGTTTTAGGCGCATTGATTTTATTTGGGCTGGTTCGTGGTTTTATGAAAGGTTTTTTTGTAGAAATAGCCTCTTTAATAGCATTGGTTGCCGGTGTTTATGGTGCTATACATTTTAGTAATTTTGCTGCGGATTTTTTGTCTGAAAATGTGGAATGGACTGAAAGAGCCATCAGCATAACCGCTTTTGCCATTACATTTGTAATCATTGTTTTAGCCATTGCTTTGGCAGGGAAAGCCTTAACAAAATTAGCCGATTTTGCCGCATTGGGCATTATTAACAAACTGCTCGGCGCATTTTTTGGAGGCTTAAAAATAACGCTTGTTTTAAGCGTTCTGCTTATTGTTTTTGACAGAATGAACAGTAAAATCCCTTTTGCTAGTGATGAAGATTTAGAGGATTCTGTATTTTACAAACCTGTAAAATCTTTAGTACCCATGATATTTCCAAGTATTATAACTACTGAAGAAGCTGAAACGACTACCGAAAATGATTTATTGGATATTCAAACTTAAATGAATTTCAAGGATTTAATCCAAATGGTAGATTTCCATAATATCCTTTAGATACTTTTCAAAATCAATTTTTAAATCGATGAGTTTTCCTGTATGCACATCAAATACCCAACCGTGCACCACAAGCCCTCTATCTCTGTAAGCTTTTTGTACCGCTGCGGTTTTTATAAGGTTCACGCATTGTTCTTGCACATTGAGTTCTACAAGTCTATCGTATTTTTTTTCTTCGTCTGTAATGGCATTCAATTCATCTCGATGGATACGATAAACGTCACGGATATTACGCAACCACGGATTCAGAATACCCAAATCTGCCGATTGCATAGCTGCTTTTACACCACCGCAGGCATAATGCCCACAAACCACGACATGATTTACTTTTAAATGGTTGACCGCATAATTTACAACAGACATCACGTTCAAATCGATACTGATGACCATATTAGCAATGTTACGATGAACAAATACCTCGCCAGGCCCGAGTCCCATCAATTCTTCAGCCGTTACACGACTATCGGAACAACCAATAAATAAAAGTTCTGGATTTTGACCTTTACCTAAATCATCAAAATAATCTGGATGTAATTCCAATTTATCTTTAATCCACTTTTCATTATTCTGGAATACACGGTCTAAATTCATAAAGTAAATTTTTTTGAAATAAATATAATGCAAAAAATCCTAAAGTGCTTTAATATCCTCACTTTCAATCCAACCTGTTTTACCGTCGGCAAGCTTGATTTTTTTCCAATCATCCACCGTGTCCAAAATCTGTACTTTCGTACCTTCATGCAATCTGAAAGATTCTTCACTTCGGGTATTGGGTTCGCTTTTCACTTTGCTTTCTTTCGCAAAAACAATGGCCGGATTGTTTTTCTGGCTTAAATTATATTTATGGAATGCCAAAGAAAGTGCGATGAGCATTATACCTAAAAAAACGAAAGCACCAACAAACGACAACCGCTTTTTTGCCGAAGTATAGGCAAAATAATACATCAAAAATAATATGACACAACAAAATACACTCACAACCGCCAAAATGGCCCAACCGTCAAAACCCATCATATTGGTTAGCTTATTGGTTAGCTTTTTCAATCCGCCTTCTGGCAAAGTTTCAATAGCATCAATGGTCATGTTTTTTGCAAACGCCATATTGTTTTTTATGTCTGGGTCGTTTGGAGCCAATTGCAATGCTTTTTCATAATAATAAATACTGGGCGCAATATTATTTAGCTTGTAATGTGCATTCGCCAGATTAAAATAAAGCGCTGAGGAATGGTTTCCAGTCTCTAATATGGCTTTATAATTATCAATGGCCTCTGCAAATTTACCATCGTTGTAAAGGGCGTTTCCCTTTTCAAAAGCAGCATTGTTTTGAGAAAAAGTTAAACTTGTAAATAAAACAATAAGTATATAAATTAATGATTTCATTTCTACTCTTTTTAGTAAAAGTGGATTCCTGCCTTCGCAGGAATGACAAATTTTATCGGGCCTGTTTATCAATTAAAGAAATGGTTTTTGCTGCCTTATCATAATTTTCTTGCATGGTCACAATATCAATAGGTGTGTAACGAGCCAACTCACAACTTTCTAGTAAGCTTTTAAAATCTTTAATGATATGAGGTTCAACTTGGCGTTCTGCAAGCAAAGTTTCTATTTTATCTTTACTCATATCGCTGGTTTGAATGTGCAACTTAGCTTTCAAATAATTATGTAAAGCTTTTTCCAAAGCAATATAAAAGGCTTCTTTTTTACCCAATGCTTTTTTTGCATGGCTCAAATATTTTCTGGCGAGTTTATCGGCTTTTCTAATTCTGTTACCAAACGCATCGGCATCTCTAGCGGCTTTGCTTCTTCTTATTACAATGGCCAACGGAATCGCTAAAAACGGCAATAATAAGGCGCTCCAAAATCCTGTGGTCTTGAAAAAGTAGGATGTATTTACAGATGTGAAATCGGTTTTTGTTTTTATGAACGCAAATTGATCGCTATTTAAAACCACGCTTTGTTTGTTATTACTTAATGTGCTGTTGGTATTGTTTGCAGGCTGATTGCTTAACGGCCCATTTTCCACATCAATGATAATTTCATCGGAATTAAGGCGTTTATAGCTTTCGGTTTTTAAATCGAAATACGAAAAAGAAATACTTGATATTGGGTATTTGCCTTTGTATTGTGGCACCAAGGTATAACTATCAGAAATACTGCCTTGCATCCCGCTCAAATTGGTCTGCACGTTTTCTGAATGTTCTGGCTCATAAACTTCTAATGAACTTGGCAATGACATTTTAGGAAGATTGAACAGCTTTAAGTTCCCTTTTCCTTTTACTTCTACTTTTGCTTGCAATGATTCTGAAGCGTCCAAATTTGTTTTTGTAGTGGAAACATTAAAACTAAAATCACCCACAGCACCTGTAAAATCAACTGGTTTTCCTACTTCTGGCAAAGGTTTTACGTTAATGGTTCTATTACCGGCCGATACCCTTTTGTTGGTTCGGGTCATTAAACGGCTGCCAAAGATATCACGTCGATTGGTGGGGACCTGCACCGTCACATCTATAGTTAACGGTTCAAGCTCCAATTTACCTGTTTTTTGAGGATATAGCACCGCTTTTCTATACACCACATAATTGTATGCTTCACCCTCAAAAGTGCCTGTTTCACGTTTATATTCAGTAACTTGAATGTCTTGGCTCCAAAAATCATTGTACTTCGGAATATCAACATCACTCAAATTGGTCACATTCACTTCTGATGAAAAATAGAATTTATAAACCACCGTAACCGCTTGGTTCAAATACGGATTGGTATTGGAAATCTCAGCCACCAAGTGCACATTTTCTGAAGCAATATAATTGGGGTCATTGGGGTCTGTAGGTTTATCAATGGCTGCTGTTACTTCAATAGTGATTGGTACTGTTTTATATGTCTCGCCATCAATGCTTATTTCTGCTTGGGCTAAAGTAAACGTACCTTGCTTTTTTGGAGCCAAAAAATAACTATACGTTTTTGAATAGGTTCTTGCACCATTTATCCAAGAATTACTGACCGATTGATTAGGGCCACCAACCACAGTAAACCCAGAAAAATCTGGTGGGTTGAAATTATCGCCATCTTGGTTCATTTCAAAATCTACGCGCAAACGCTCGTTTACACCAAGTTTTGTTTTACTTACCTTAGCCTCAAATTTAACTTGTGCTAAAACGATACTTGTAGTAAGTATTAGTAGTAATATAGATATGTGCGTTTTTAATTTCATTTCGTTTCCAAAGTGGATTCCTGACTTCGCAGGAATGACAAATTTGTGTTTTAGTATATTAAACAAGAACTTCTTACTTCAATCTTCCGACTTCAAACTTAAAGTTACCAGTCTTTATCCGTTTTTATAATAACCCCTTTTTGCTTTTCTTCATTCATCTTTTCTTGCACTTTTTGCTCTTGGTTGCTCATGGCTTCCAAAAGGCTTTTTATTTGTTGTGGCGATAACTGGCCTTGTTGTGGCTGTGGTGGTTGTTCTTTTTCTGGATCGCCCTTGCCTTGGTCTTTTTTATCATCTTTAGGCTTTCCATCTTCTTTTTCCTTATCGCCTTCGTCCTTTTTATCTTCTTTGTTGTCGTCGCCTTCTTTGTTGTCCTTACTTTCTTGGTCTTTTTTATCGTCCTTGTTATCGCCGTCTTTACTATCCTTGTTGTCTTTATTGTCCTTGTTTTCCTGATCTTTGTTCTCGTCCTTATTTTCTTGGTCGTCTTTATTTTGATCTTGCTGGTCTTTTTGTTCTTCAGCACATACTTTTGCTAAACCAAGATTGTAGCGTGTTTCATCATCTGTTGGGTCATTCCGCAAGGCATTTTTATAAGCTTCCACAGCTTCTTTGCATTTTTTGTTTTTCATTAAAATATTGCCAATATTGTGGAATGCTTTGTGTTTTTCCTCTTTGGTCGTGGCCGTTTCTGCGGCTTGTTCCAATCTATAAAGGGCTTCATTATAAGCGCCTTTTTCATAATAGGAAGTGCCCAAATTGTAGATGCCCGCAATAGTTTCATTTTTTTCTGAAATCGCTTTTCTGTAGGCCATCTCTGCGGAAACAAAATCATCTTTCCCGACTAGATCATTGCCTTCGTAAACATAATCATTTGCTTTTTTTAAAGCCAATAACTGTTCCTTGTCTTTTTCTTGGGAAAAAGAAACGGTAGTTATCAATAATAGGATGTATGTAGCTATATATTTCATTTTAAAGTTTCATTACATGAAAACACTTCGACTGCGCTCCGTGTGGCATCACGTTTTTTTAATTGACTAATAAAGATATAAAACACTTAAACACTTCATAGTTAAAGGTTTTATAAAAGATTTCCACCAGTTTGGAAACTAAAGGTTCTCATTAAACAAATTCAGTTTTTTCAACCACGCTGTTTTTCTTTCCAATAAAAAGATATCAATTAGCAGGAACAAAATACCAAAACCTAAAAACCATTGAAATTGGTCTTTAAAATCTGAAAATTGTTTGGCTTCAAATTCGGTTTTTTCCATGCCGTTCAAAATCTCCCTGATATTATCTACCACCACATCAGTGCTTGTGCCGTTTATGTAAACACCATTGGCTTCTTTTGCTATATCTTTAAGCACGTCCTCATTTAAACGTGTAATGACCGTTTCGCCTTTATTATCTTTTTTATAATTTAATAAAATACCGTTTTTTTTGATGGGAATAGGGCCGCCTTTTTCATCGCCCACACCAATGGTAAAAATACGGATGCCTTCTTCATTGGCTTCTTCTGCCACGCTAACGGCTGCTTCGCTATGGTCTTCGCCATCAGAAATAATGATAAGCACGCGGTTGGTTTGCTCTTCATTGTCAAAATAGGTTTTCGCCAATTTAATAGCTTCATTAATGGCTGTTCCCTGAGAAGACAGCATATCGGTATTCATGTTTTGCAGGAACATTTTTGCCGCAGCATAATCGGTAGTAATTGGCAACTGCGGAACGGCTCTGCCTGCATACGCAATAATGCCCACGCGGTCGCTCGCCAAATTATTGATGATTTGCGTGACCAATTGTTTTGATTTTTCCAAACGGTTGGGCGCAATATCCTCAGCTAGCATACTTTTGGAAACATCTACTGCAAATACAATATCCACACCTTCTCGTTTTACCGTTTCTAGCTTGGTGCCAATTTTTGGGTTTACCAAGGCAATGGCAAAGCATGCAAAAGCCAGGCATAATACAATGACTTTAAGCGTTGATTTGAATACCGATTGGTTCGGGCTTAATCTCTTTAAAATTTGCTTGTTCGCAAACTTTTTTTGTGCACTTTTTTTCCAAAGTTGAAGCACCAAAAAGAATAGGATTATTACGGGGATAACTCCCAATGCCCAAAACCATATTTTTTCTTCTAATTGATACATTAATTGTTTATTTGTTTTTTGTGGATTTGTTTAGTTGTTTGCAACGAATTCACTAATATTTATAAATTAAAATCAATTTTTTGCGCTTTTTTAAGATTTTCGCCTTCGCGGAAATAACAAATTAGGATATTAGACAAAACTCCTGAAAATGGTAAAACGCCCCAAAAGTTCCAGCAGCAATAACAATCCTGCCAAAAGTACTAACGGACGGTATTTTTCTTCGTAATTGTAATACTTAAATTCTTCAATGTCGGTTTTTTCCAGTTTGTTTATTTCTTCATAAATCTCTGCCAACTTGGTGTTGTTAGTGGCCCTAAAATATTTGCCGCCTGTTACTTTAGCAATTTCCTTGAGCAATTCTTCATCAATCTCTACCTGCACCCTGATACGTTGAATATCGCCATTTCTGGTCATAGCGGGGTACATGGCCATGCCGTTGGTACCCAAACCAATGGTATAGACTTTAATATCATATTCCGCAGCCAGTTCACTAGCTATTTTAGGGTCTATAAATCCTGAGTTGTTAACACCATCGGTCAGCAATATGATGACTTTTCCTTTAGCTTTACTGTCTTTTAATCGGTTTACCGCTGTACCCAAACCTGTTCCAATTGCCGTTCCATCGCCTAAAACATTGTTAAAATCAATGGACTTTAAAGAACTTAAAACAATCCCTTTATCGCTTGTGATGGGGGTTTTGGTATAACTTTCGCCGGCGTAAGCGACTAAACCAATACGGTCATTGGGGCGTTCTTTAATAAATTCTCCGGCCACGCGTTTTAAGGCTTCCAATCTATTGGGTCGCAAATCTTCGGCCCGCATACTGCCAGAAACATCTATCGCCATCACAATATCAATACCGCGGGTGGTTTTTGTTTTTGAGGACACATCTACGGTTTGTGGTCTTGCCAATGCCGTAATCAACAATGCCAATGCCAACAATCGTAAAATAAAAAGACCGTGTTTTAATTTTGGCAACAACGAGCTGGTTAATTTAAAACCCTTTAAACTCGACATTTTAAGCTCGGCCGTTTGTTTCTGGTTTTTTAAAACATACCAAAGTATGGCTAATGGCAACAATAAAAATAGCCAGAAAAATTCCTTATTTACAAATTCTATGCCTTCAAACATCAATCTTCTACTTTTTTAAGTTCAACGGAATTTAAAATACGTTCCACTATTTGGTTTGCATATACATCTTCTTTTTTCCATTTTAGCACCACTTGCTGTATCACATTTTCAGCATTGAATACCAAAATAACATAATTGCCCTCTTCCTTTTTGTCTTTAACCAGCGATGGAAAATCTGCCGAGCCAAAGGTTTTTAGGCCTTCTGCACCATTTGGGGTTTCAAATTTTTCAGTTTTTACCAGCATATTTTCCACGCCTTGCGTTTCCATCATTTTAATGCTTTGCTCTGCTATTTGTTGGAGTTCAATTTTATTTTCACCTAAATTTTTGATGGTTGTAGTAACCACCGCAATATTAAATCCATCGATTAAACTGCCGTATCCAAACATGGTCATATCGGCTTGTTGCTTGGCCTCTTCGGGCATGGGCGGCTGCATTCTTCTTAAAACCTTGGGCGTGGTTATGGTAACTGGCGGCACGCCATAATCGCTGGTTACCCAATCGCCTTCCAAAAGCTCCTTGCTTTCATGCCCAATAATGGTATCTTTTACATAACTGAAACCATATTTTAATGAAAAACCAACCATGGTAAGTATTGCAAGAAAAACAGCGATTGCCACCGTTAAAATGACTTTTCTGCGTTTCTTTTTGCGTGCTTGCTCTTCTCTGTATTTTTCATCCAAAAGTTTTTCTTCTTCGGTAGGCTCTGGCAAGGCTTCTTTTACGTGGTCTATCTCAATATCAATGGTATCCCTATCTATTTTGGCAAGCTCAATATCGGGAGCAGATTTGGCAAATTTCACTAAATCTGCACGCTTCAAAATATTTTCCAAGTTTTTGATATCTTCTTTGCTGAGGTCTACTTGATTGCCTTCTTTTAGCAAATTAAGTCTGCTAATCAATTCATCTGTCGTGCTTTCCAGAGCGCGATCATAAACCTTTTCATCTAAATATTTTCGGATGATGAAAGTCAATTCAGAATAATAATCCTTTAAATTTTCATGTTCTAGATATTGGCTTTCATCTAGTTTTTTCAATGCGACCTTGGCTCTTTCGTAAGGCGGCAACAAGGCTATTTTTTCTGCTTCGGACAATGGTTTTTTTCGCCATATAAACCAATACAATATGAATGCTATAATACCAATTATCAATAAAGCAATCAAGGCATATTTCCACCAATCGCTTGACGATTTTTCTACTTGAATAATGGGCTTGATATCATAAAGCCCTTGTTTTGTAGTATCTACCACTACATTATTGACTTCAACTTTTAAAGAATCGGTAAAAAAGGTTTTATTGCCAACAATAATTTTTTGCTGCGGAATGGTATAAGCACCAGAATCAAACTGGGTCAATCCATATTTTTTAATAAGATTGAATTTGTCTTTGTTTTTTATGGTATCAACGGCGTAGGATTCAATCATTTCCAAAGGTGAAAATGTTTGTCCTTCTGGAAATACCACCAAACTTGTAGAATCGGTTTCCACATTTATGAAATAGGTAATTTGTTCGCCTATTTTTATGGATGTAGAATCTATGGTTGAAGTGACTTGGGAAAAGGAGACTAAAGAAAAAAGAAAAAAGACGATAGACGGAAGACCGATGACCGAAGAAGGAAAACGGAAAACCGAAACTGTTTTGCTCATAAATCTAAAATCGTAATTCATAAATCGTTAATCTTTATCCTCTTCTTTTAAAATACCCCAATAATTTTTTCACGTAACTTTCATCCACGCGACAATCTATGACGCCTGCTCCGGATTTTGTGAAGCTTTCTTTAAAATAGTCCACTTTTTCCTGATAGAATTTACCGTAATTGAGCCTTACTTTTTTTGATGAAGTGTTTACTAGCATGAGTTCGCCGGTTTCTTCATCTTGCATTTGAACCACACCCAAATTAGGAATATTTTCCTCATGCTTATCGTACACGCGTATGCCCGTAACATCATGTTTTCCAGACACAATTTTCATGGTTTGGTGGTAATCATCTGCAATAAAATCAGACAGTACAAACACAATGGCTTTTTTCTTCATTACGTTTTGCATGAACTTTAAAGCTTCGGCTAAATTGGTTTGTTTACTTTCGGGTTCAAATTCTATCAATTCACGAATGATGCGGAGTACATGCGAACGCCCTTTTTTTGGCGGAATATACAATTCTATGGTATCGGAAAATAAAATCAGACCGATTTTATCGTTATTCTGGGTTGCTGAAAATGCCAATGTTGCTGCAATTTCAGTCACGACTTCATTTTTAAACTGTTCCTCTGTACCAAATAATTCTGAACCAGAAACGTCTACCATAAGTAACATGGTCAATTCACGTTCTTCTTCAAAAACCTTTACATAAGGCTCGCTGTAACGTGCAGTCACGTTCCAATCGATACTTCTTACATCATCCCCAAATTGATACTGGCGTACTTCACTAAATGTCATACCACGCCCTTTGAAGGTAGAATGGTATTCGCCTCCAAAAATATGATCGGACAACCGACGTGTCTTGATCTCTATTTTTCGTACTTTTTTTAGTAATTCTTTAGTATCCATCTTTCAATTTACGATTGTAGATTTTTGATTTACGATTTCGCTGATCGCAGGAAATCATAAATCGTCATTCGTCATTCTAAAATCTGAAATCCTATGGTACTTCAATCTCGTTTACAATTTTGTTGATGATATCTACAGAGGTTACATTTTCTGCTTCGGCCTCGTAAGTAATGCCTATTCTGTGCCTCAACACATCATAAACTACGGCACGCACATCTTCTGGAATCACATAACCACGACGTTTTATAAAAGCGTAACATTTGGCGGCAGTTGCCAAATTGATACTACCACGCGGCGATGCCCCAAACGAAATCAGTGGTTTTAAATCGGCAAGTTTATATTTTTCTGGATAACGGGTAGCAAAAATGATATCCAAAATGTATTTTTCAATTTTCTCATCCATGTAAACCTCTCTCACAACTTGTTGCGCTTTGATTATTTGAGCCACAGACACTACGGGATTCACTTTTTCCCATGCACCTTTCAGGTTAGCCCTCATAATCAATTGCTCTTCGGCAATTTTCGGGTAATCAATAACGGTTTTCAACATAAAACGGTCTACCTGCGCTTCTGGTAACGGATAGGTTCCTTCTTGCTCCACGGGGTTTTGGGTGGCCATTACTAAAAATGGTTTATCAAGTATAAAAGTTTCATCACCAATGGTCACTTGCTTTTCCTGCATCGCTTCCAGTAAAGCCGATTGTACTTTTGCTGGTGCTCTGTTGATCTCATCTGCCAATACAAAGTTTGCGAAAATTGGTCCTTTCTTTATTGAGAAATCATTGACTTTCATGTTATAGATCAATGTTCCTGTAACATCCGCAGGCAATAAATCTGGTGTAAACTGGATTCTACTAAAACTGCCATCCACAGCTTGTGCCAAAGTATTAATGGCCAATGTTTTTGCCAGACCTGGAACACCTTCCAATAAAATATGCCCTTGCCCTAGCAAACCGATAAGCAATCGTTCCACCATACCTTTTTGGCCTACGATCACTTTATTCATTTCCAGCATCAGTAAATCAACAAAAGCACTTTCTTTTTCAATTTTCTCATTAATAGACTTAATATCAATTGTCCCTGTTTCTTCCATCATTTTTTATGTATTTGAAAGCCCGAATATACTTCCCTTATTTGAGCCATGCAAATTGTTAAAATTTTTCTTTTATCGCTGTTAAAGATTGGTTAAAAAAAATTAAGATGCTCGTTAATAATAGGTTAAAAAAATTCAATAGGAAACCTTTATTTTTGGCCGATTGAACCATATTAAATTCGTTTTAAGTATTTTTATGCATCCATCTGAAAATATAAATAAAGAAATGGCAAAAACGGCATTGATAACTGGAGCTACCAGTGGCATAGGGGAAGCAACGGCCTTTGAATTTGCTAAGCAAGGCATCAATTTAATACTTTGTGGAAGACGGCTGCAACGCTTGAAAACTATCCAGAGTGCATTAAAAAATTTATGCAATGTCCATATTTTAAATTTTGATGTGCGAAATAAAACGGAAACTTTTAAGGCTATTGAATCATTACCTAGTGGTTTTAAGCAGATTGATATCCTTATAAACAACGCAGGAAATGCACATGGATTAGACCCTATAAATGAAGGGAGTACAGACGATTGGGATGCTATGATAGATATTAATGTGAAAGGATTGCTGTATGTGAGCAAAATCATCATTCCGCAAATGACCGAACGCCAATCTGGGCATATTATCAATATTGGTTCTTCGGCAGGAAAGGAGGTGTACCCCAAAGGCAATGTGTATTGTGGCAGCAAACATGCGGTTTTGGCTATTACAGAAGGGATGCGTATTGATTTGAATCCGTTTGGAATTAAAGTAACAGCTATCAATCCAGGGTTGGTGGAAACTGAATTTTCGCAAGTGCGCTTTAAAGGTGGCAAAGAAGCTGACTCGGTTTACAAAGGCTTTAAAGCACTTCAAGCTGAAGATATTGCCGAGATTATTTATTTTGCGGTTTCCAGACCAGCACATGTGAATATTGCGGATTTGTTGGTTTTACCTACTGCTCAAGCTAATAGTGTGACTGTTAAAAAGGAATTTTAAACTAAAACAATAAGATTCCTGTCTTCGCAGGAAGTGGTTATGATAAACAAACGCCTCCTCATAAAACACCTTTTAGCCCACAACGATGAGAACAGTTTTTTTGATAAAAAGCTAAAGATTGATATTGGCCAAAAAGAAGGCAAAGCCAAGTTTTTAAAGCATGTTTGTGCACTCTCCAACAGCAACCCCAAAAACAACTCATATATAGTTATTGGCGTTGAAGATGAAGACAATAACATTATAGGCGTTGACTTTTTTGATGACAGCAAAATCCAAAACCTCATCAATGCTTATTTGACACATCCGCCGATTGTACAGTATGAAAACATCCCATTTCCACATTTACCAGATGACAAGGTTGTTGGTTTAGTGACCATTAGACCTACAGGCAACATCACATCACTCCGAAAAAACATTTGGAAATATTATGGCGGTTCTGTGTTTTTTAGGGATGGCAGCATGAGCATGCCCAAAATATTTGATATTGAAATAAAAGACGTGAACTCCAAAATCGTGGAGGCTATTGAAAACAATTCACAAAACAATATTGAGCATACCTTAAACGGCGTGTTTGATTTTATGCAAAAACGGAAAGATTATAACCCGAAATACAAGGTTTTTAAAGAATATTTTGTGGTGTGTTGGGCAGGCCAAAAAAAGCTCATTGATAACAAAACGTTCTTTTCAAGGGTTGATATTGAATTGGTAAATGAACAAGTGCGGTTGTTTTTTTCTGCTTTAGATGAAGTTTCTATTTTAATTGACAACAATGCTTTTAAAATTATAGAATATGTGAATTTAGGACTTCAAAACGCCACCAAATATTATCCGCTGGAAGAAACCATTATCAATTTTGAAAACAATGCTAGTTATACCATTGAAACTACTCTACTTTTTGAGCCTCCACAATACGACAAAAAAACATTGCACCACATTTACAACGCCAACAATGCCATTTTAGAAAAACTCAAAAAAGGACTACCACTCACAAAACAAGATGAAGTTGATTTGAAAAACCTACCAGTGATTTATTTAATATGCTACCTCAATTTGTTTCATGACGCTATAAATAAATTGGAAGAAGCGAAACCCTATATGAAATCTTATAGTGAAGAATTATATGTGCTCTATAAAGAATCCATGCGGATATTGAGAAAGCTGAAATACAGTTAGTTAATTACTTTGTTAATAACATTAATGATAAGTTAACTTTGGAAATTGCTTACAAAAATAAATTTGTCGATATTTGTAGCGCTATTAATCAGTTTATACAAACCTTGTCTCTTTCGATTTTAATCGATTTTGAAGCAAGGTTTTTTTGTTCTGGTAAAGACTTCTTACTAAGAATTAAGCTCATTTGCAACCAAACGTATGTCGGTATAAGTAAATTTATCATCTATTTTACTTTTCAAATCACTAAAACTTTCAAAAGGAGTTGCCTTCATCACATCTTTAAGTTCCATGTATTTTTCTTCGGAAATCAAATCTGTGATTTTTATTTCGCCCGTTGAGATGAAATGGGCTAAATGACCTTCAATTGTTCCTGTGGTAAGTTCTCTTTTTTTTGCAATTTCAAAAACCGATAAGCCATTTTTAAAAAGTTTCAACGATATATTTTTAGTATCCTCTTTTTTTTCTTGTTTAGGTGCTTTTTCGGTAAAAAGAGATGCTTTGGGTTCTATATTGTTTTCATCGCAATAGGTTTTGATGATTTCTAAAATGGTATCGCCATATTTTTCCACCCGCACTTTTCCCATGCCATTAACAGCTTTTAATTGCTTTTGGGTAAGCGGTAACATTTCGCACATGCCATACAAGGAGTTTTGATTGAAAATCACGTAATGGGGCACGTTTTCTTCATCGGCAAAAGAACCTCGCAAATCGCGTAATTGTTCAAATAAGGCAGGATGTTCCGTAGTATCTGTATGTTGTGGTTTCTTTTTAGCTGGTTTACGTTCTTGTTGAAACATGGCTTTGGCTCGCAGTTCCAAATATTTCAAACTTGAATATTCATCTTTCAGCCCATTGAAACAATGTAATTTTACCATCAATTGCTCCTCAATACTATCCAATTGTTTATTGATGTCTTTATCAATTTCCTTATTTTCAGTAGCAAATGTTAAGGCTAAAAAAGGTGTTTTTATATGCTCTCTGGTATGCTCCATAAAATAGGCCAATGCTTTATGGATACGGCTTTGAATGGCTGGGTCTGTTTCCAATTCCACAACATCATGACTTAATGTTTTTAATTGCGCTATAAAACTGGTGTTCACTTTTAAGAGTTGTGTGATACTTTCTTTAAGCGTTTCCATAGGCGGTAACATATTTCCTTTTATGCTGCTGGCGTTTTTATAATAAATATCTATCAATCGATTTACAGGATACAAAAACGCATAAAAATTGAACAGTTCGTGAATTAAATTAAGCTGATATGCTTTTTGCGATGCGTTTAATATAGCTGTATTTGGCGGATTGTTTTCTACATTTTCATTGAACGAGGTCACACGTGCATCATTGATAATGCTATTTGCACTGATTGGATTTTTTAAAACGATACCATCAAGTGTTCGGCACCTGCTCAATGCCACATAGGTCTGGCCGTGGGCAAAGGAAGCCTCGGCATCAATAATGGCTTTATCAAATGTGAGTCCTTGGCTTTTATGTATGGTTATGGCCCAAGCCAAGCGCAACGGCATTTGGGAAAATGCACCATCTAACTTTTCAGTAATTTCTTTGGTTTCCGAGTTGATGTCGTAACTAATGTTCTCCCATTTTTCTGGGGTCACAATAATATTGAATTCATCATCTGGGCAATGCACCGTGATTTCATCTTTATTCAAATGAACAATCTTACCTATTTTCCCATTGAAATAGCGCTTTTCGGGATCGCTATCATTTTTCACGAACATCACTTGCGCTCCTTTTTTCAATTCTAGTTTTTCATACGTTGGAAACGAATATTCTGGAAAATTCCCTTCCACGTCTGCTTTATAAAAATGCGATGTGCTTTTAATTTTATCCAATTCCAAAGCATTCATGGCGTTTGCCTTGTTGTTGTGTGTGGTGAGCGTAATATAGCCATCGTCCTCGTTCGGCGAAAAATCTGGAAGATGCCGTTTATTCAATTCATCGGTGGACTGACTAGAGAGTTTATTATTTCTTATTTCATTTAGAATTTTAATAAAAACGTCATTGTCCTGCCTATAAATATGCTTTAACTCGACACTAATTGGATTGGAATTTTTAAAAACCTGACTGCTGAAAAAATAGGGTGTTTCATAATATGGTTTTAGCATTTGCCATTCATTATCCTTTACCACGGGCGAAAGCTGTTGCAAATCGCCAATCATCAACACTTGCACGCCGCCAAATACTTTGGTTCGGTCTTTATAACGCCGCAACACTTGGTCAATACCATCCAACAAATCGGCCCGCACCATACTTATTTCATCAATAATCAACAAGTCCAATGATTTGATGATATCTATTTTAGATTTTCTAAACCTATTCTTAAACCTTGAACCAGATTGTGGTGTTTGCGCACCATCTGGCAAAATAGGACCAAAAGGAAGTTGAAAAAACGAATGAATAGTAACGCCTTTTGCGTTAATGGCAGCCACGCCTGTGGGCGCTACTACGACCAAACGTTTAAAGGAATTTGCTTTTAATTTATGTAAAAAAGTAGTTTTTCCGGTGCCTGCCTTACCTGTTAAAAAAACGTTTCTATCTGTTTTTTCAACAAAATCCCAAGCTAATTCAAGTTCTGTGTTTTTGGACATTTGGGGTTTTTAAAATGAATATTTTACTCCAAAACAAATATAGGAAAATGGTTTAAAATTATTTGGGCGTTAGCTCAAGGGCCGGGCTTTACGTTGCAATCTTTTCAAAACACGTCATTGCAAAGGAGTTCCGATAACTATCGGATAACTGTGGCAATCTGTCAACTTTTAGTTCTCAACTAATATTATTGTTACTAAATTTTAAAAAGGATTTCCGCTGCAATCCCTAACTCAAAAATTATAACACTTAATTGTATTTAGAGAATTAGTTTGATTTTTTAACTAAGTAGTTTATTGTTCGCAGGATTTACTTAAATTCAATATCAATTCCTTGATAAATCTTTAATAATTCAGGTAACGTCATTACCTTAATATCAAGTATTTTACAAATAGCTGGGATTTTTTTAAACGCTTTGTGGTCATTACCAGTTTCCGATTCCTCTGTAACTACAGTGATTTCCTCTTTTTCACTTTTCTTTATCAAAGCAAGAATTATCATTCTGGCATCTGCTGTTTCTAAAAATTCTTTTTTACGCTCTTCAAATTCAGCATCATTAAGTCTTCTTGATAAATGCGTTCTGAAATTGTCATTTAAAAGATTGTAAAATTTCTTTGTTGAAGGTGGAAGTAAATCTTTTGTTTTTATTGGAAGTTTAAAGTTTTTCCTGAAATCTTTATCGTTTAAATATTCTAGAGATTTTAGAACTGCCCCTTGACTTGTATATTCACATTCTTCATAGACTGCATCTATGATAATTAAATTTCCATTTTTAAATTCAGACTTTATGAATTCAAATAATTTTGTCTTCTGGTCAAATGGTAAGTAATAACGAACCAAGGACAATAAGGAACTTGTATCTATTATTACTTTCATCAAATATACTTATCTAGTTTTTCTGGCTTAATATTAAGTTTTTTACAAACCTCGAATTCATTTAAAACACCTTCGTAATAAGCTGTTTGAATTGTGGATAAAAACAATGGTGAAGGAATTGGTTTGGCTACAGAACCTCTTTGTTTTATTCCTTGTTCCTTTTGCAACTGTTTTTCACGTTCCTTTTCTTCTTGTTTTTGTCTATATAATTCTTCAGACTCCTGCTTTACTAAAGCATAATTTATTTTTGAAATTTTACCTTGATAAAGAAGCCTAGTGAAAAGTGACATTTGACTTAAATGAGTATGAAATGAAACTTTTTCTATGAATTTGTGATGATAGTCATTCGTTGAGGAAGCTTTTTCTAAAGTATCAATTGATTTTGCATAATTACCTGCCAAAAAGAAAAAAGCGAAATCGTTACACCATCTTTCTATAGAAGATAAATTTTTATTATAAATGCTATAATTTATTTCTTCAATTTCTTCTTCATCAAGTAAGTAATGTCCCAATTCATGAGCAAGCGTGAATATTTCACGTGAAAAGGATTGATGTCTTTTAAGCACAATCATATTGGGTTTTAAATAGAAACCATCAATATTGGCTTTCTCTTTTTTATTCCAAGTCTCAATGAATTCGAAAACCATAATATTTTTAGAAGCAAATGACCCGATTAATGATTTTAAAAAATTACGTCTATTACTATCAAATTTTGGATATAAAACTTTCCTAGCTTTTAAAGCAATTTCTTTGGGATCATCTGATATAGAATATTTTTTTATCTGTCTTTTGAAATCCAAATCTGAAAGTTTAGCAATTGCCGAAAGAGAAAGTTTCAATTCTTCAAATTGATTTACAATTTTTATAGCACCTAGATTAAGTTCATCATTTTGAAAATTTTGCTTTCTAAAAAACACACTTGCTTCTTTGGATTTTTCAGGGGCTTTTGGGTCTAGATAATAATGAAGGCCCCTTTCGAAGAGTTTATCAATTCTTTTTAGATAGGATATTTGAATTTCTTTACCGAACACATCTTCCTTAGTGATTGGATTTTTAAGTCCATCACTAATTTTTTGCAAAAATTCTCGTACATCCATTCTGTACATTTCTAGCAAATGTCTGATTCTTGATATGTTATGTTCTACTTTCAATTTTGTTTCTAAAACTTTTTTACAAAGTTACGATTTCTTTTCAGCTTGTTTACAACAATTACATAACCGCAATTTCATTATTACAGTTACATCTTACATCCTTGCAATGTAATATTTTTTTAAATCAACAGCATGTAATTTGTAAGATTTTTGCAGTCTTATAAGGTGATATTCATATTTTCACAGTAATGTCATAAATCAAATTTAATCCCCTGCGCAAGCGGCAATTCAGCAGTATAATTAATAGTATTGGTTTGGCGTCGCATATATACTTTCCAAGCATCACTTCCAGATTCGCGTCCGCCGCCCGTATCTTTTTCGCCACCAAAAGCACCGCCAATTTCAGCGCCCGAAGTCCCAATATTTACATTGGCAATACCACAATCAGAGCCTTGAACGGATAAAAAACGTTCGGCTTCCCGTAAATTATTAGTCATAATGGCTGAAGACAATCCTTGGCCTACATCATTTTGAATATCAATAGCATTTTCAACACTTCCCGAATATTTTAATAAATATAAAACAGGCGCAAAAGTTTCATGCTGAACAATTTTATATTTTGGTTTAGCTTCTGCAATAGCAGGTTTTACATAGCAACCGCTTTCATAACCTGTTCCAGAAAGTACACCGCCTTCAACTACAATAGTCCCACCTTCTGCAACTACTTTTTCCAAAGCATTTTTATACATATTTACGGCGTCTTTATCAATCAATGGTCCTACGTGATTGGTTTTATCCAACGGATTTCCAATACGTAATTGTTTATAGGCATCAACAATAGCTTGTTTTACTTTATCATAAATCGATTCGTGGATAATCAATCGGCGGGTGCTCGTGCAACGTTGGCCACACGTACCAACAGCTCCAAAAACAGCACCAATCACGGTCATTTTTATATCGGCATCGGGCGTTACAATTATCGCATTATTGCCCCCCAATTCTAATAAAGATTTTCCTAAACGACCTGCCACATTTTGCGCCACAATTTTACCCATTCGGGTAGAGCCCGTTGCAGAAATGAGTGGAATTCGAGTATCTTTCGTCATAAATTCGCCCACATTATAATCGCCGATAATGAGATTGGAAATACCTTCTGGCAAGTTGTTTTTAGTAAATACTTCGGCTGCCAAATTCTGGCAAGCCACACCACAAAGCGGGGTTTTTTCACTAGGTTTCCAAACACACACATCGCCACAAACCCATGCCAATGCGGTATTCCAAGCCCAAACAGCCACAGGAAAATTAAAAGCTGAAATAATCCCAACTACACCCAACGGATGATATTGTTCGTACATACGGTGTCCTGGTCGTTCTGAATGCATAGTCAATCCGTGAAGTTGACGGGAAAGCCCAACAGCAAAATCGCAAATATCAATCATTTCCTGTACCTCGCCCAAACCTTCTTGGTAGCTTTTGCCCATTTCATAAGACACCAATTTACCCAAAGCTTCTTTCTTTTCACGCAACTTATCTGCAAACTGCCTAACAATCTCGCCGCGTTGCGGTGCGGGTGTCGTTCTCCAAATTTTGAAAGCAGAAGTTGCCGCTTCCATCACGTTTTCATAATCGGCTTTTGTAGTGGTTTTTACTTTTGCAATACCTAGCCCATCTACGGGTGACATGCTTTCGAGGACTGCTCCCGATCCAAATTTTTTTGAGCCTGTTGATGTGCCTTCGTTTATAGGGCTGATATTTAATATTTGTAGTGCTTCTTTTATTCCAAAATCAGCAGAAACAGTAGTCATAATCAATATTTTTTTATGTATTTTTAATTTTTAAGCAAGTTAATTATAAATATTCATTTCTTAATGAGCGTTTACAAAACAATACCATTCAAAAATGCTTTATAGCGTCAATACCCGTTAACTTTGTGAACAAATTAACAAAATCATAAAATCTAACTAAAGCAATAAAAGCGTATTTTTATTAACAAGAAATCTAAGACGTTTTCTTCGGACAAGTTCATTTCCAACTTAATTCATCCAGCCATGCCATCAAAAAAAATCTTTGTCTTCCTATTGATTCTTACCTTTTCCGCTTCCTGTAAAAAGAAAATCGTTGAAACCGATAATCTTTTTAAATTTCGGGATTACATCAGTTACACCACTTCAGGAACCATATCGGTGGCGAACCCCATTCAAATTAATTTGGCGAATCCTGTGGAAGGTTGGGACATGGGAAAGGAAATCACAGATAATATTGTAACCGTGACCCCTCACGTACAAGGAAAATTAACCGTTGGAAATAACCACACGCTGCTTTTTACGCCCGATGAACATTTAGAGCCAGACACAGAATATACCGTTTCAGTAAAACTGAACGCCATTTATAAAAATATCCCGACTGATTTTAAAGAATATACTTTTCAATTTAAAACCATTGCGCTTAATTTTAACGTGGTCACCAACCACCTGCAATCGTATAGTAAGGAGTGGCAATACCTTGAAAGCGTCATAAAATCTGCGGATGTCATGTCTTTAAAGGATGCAAAAACCTTGGTGGAAGCCTCACAAAATGGCAAAAAACTGTCGCTTGTTTTTAATGAATTCAATCAGCAATCTAAAATTTTTGAGTTTAAAATAGACAGCATCCACAGATTGGTTGACGATAGCGAAATTCTCATAAAATGGAACGGAAAATCTATCAATGCTTCCAATACAGGTGAAAACATCGTAAGTATTCCGGGCATCAATAATTTTAGTATTATAGATGTGGGTGTGGTGCAATCACCCGAGCAATGTTTGTCCATCAACTTTTCAGACCCGCTTAAAAAACAACAGAATTTTGAAGGCTTGGTTACTATTAAAAACGTAAAAAATCCAAAATATGTAGTGGAAGGGAATGTGCTGAAAGTGTACCCGGATACTAAATTGGTGGGTACTATTCAAGTGGATGTATTTCAAGGCATCAAAAATGCCGATGACTTTAAGCTGAAAAAACCATTTTCTGAGTCCGTTGTTTTTGAAAACCTTAAACCCCAAGTACGGCTGATTAGTAATGGGAGCATCTTACCAAATTCCGAACAATTAAAATTCAATTTTGAAGCCGTCAATTTAAGTGCTGTTGATGTACGGATTATCAAGATATTTGAAGACAACATCCTGCAATTTCTTCAAGATAATAATCTATCTGCCGATAATAATTACGACATCAAAAAAGTGGGGCGCCGTATTGCAAAACAAACCATTCCGCTTCAAACCCCTTCAGAAAACACAGGGAAATGGAAAGCCTACAGCATCGATTTATCCCATTTTTTTAAAGCTGATCCAGGCGCCATTTATCGGGTGGAAGTCAGTTTCAATAAAAGCTATTCTTTATACGATTGTGATGCCAATGCCACAATTACTAATACTGAAAACGATGATTATTACGAAGAAGACTATTACGAAAATAACACTTCCGAAATAGATACCGAGGATGAAGATTTACGCGAGGAAGCCTATTGGGACAACCTCGCTTATAGTTACAAAAACTACAATTATAATTGGCGGGAAGAAAACAACCCGTGCCACGATGCCTACTATGGACAAAACAAAATAGTGTCACAAAATCTATTGGCATCCAACTTGGGTGTAATTGCGAAACAGGGTGCTCAAAACTCCTATTATTTTGCCGTAACCAATATTTTAAATACCAATCCAGAAGCGAATGCCACGGTAACGCTTTACAATTTTCAGCAACAAGAATTAGCAAGCAGAACCACCGATGAGCAAGGCTTGACGCTTTTCGATTTAAATAAAAACGCTGCCTTTGCGATTATTTCCAAAGGAAAAAACAAAACCTACATCAAACTTGAAGATGGCAATTCCCTATCCTTAAGCAAATTTGATGTCTCTGGAAACCGTTTGCAACGCGGACTAAAGGGGTATATTTATGGAGAACGCGGTGTTTGGCGACCAGGAGACACTTTGCATCTTACTTTTATGCTGAACGATGCCACTAATAAACTCCCCAAAAACCATCCTATAAAGCTGGAAATCACAGACCCCAACGGGAAATTGACCTATAAAAATGTGACTTCAGAAAACCTCAACAATTTTTATAAATTTACCGTTCCCACTTCCACAGAAGATAAAACGGGTAATTACAATGCCAAAGTTTCGGTGGGCGGTGCCACGTTTTATAAAGGTTTGAAAATTGAAACCGTAAAACCCAATCGTCTAAAAATTAAAGTGGATTTTGAAAATGACATCCTCACAAGTGCCGAACCATTACAAGGCACTTTGAATGTAAAATGGCTTCATGGAGCACCCGGAAAAAACTTAAAAGCTGAAATTAAAGCAAAATTCAGTAGCGCAAGTACTGCTTTCAAAAATTATAAAGAGTTTGTTTTTAATGATCCAACCCGTAAATTTCAAGCTGAAGAAATCAATGTATTTGAAGGTAAAGTTGATGAAGACGGCATCGCAAAAATCAACAACAAAATAGAAGTGAAAAACAATGCACCGGGGATGTTGAACGTCCAGTTTTTGGTACGTGCTTTTGAAAATGGTGGCGATTTTTCCATGGATGCCTTTAGAAAACAATACGCCCCTTATGAGTCGTTTGTTGGGTTGCGGTCTCCCAAAGTAAATGCTTACGGTTCTTTTTTTACAGATGAAAACCAAACTTTTGACGTGGTGGTTGTCAATGCCCAAGGTAAGCCCATAAAACGCAACAATCTGGAAGTAAAAATTTATAAAGTGGAATGGCGCTGGTGGTGGAATTCGTCCTACGACGATTTATCAAGTTACGTGTCCAGCAGTTACCATCGGCCATATTTCAGTTCTAAAATAAATACCGATGCCAACGGAAAAGCAACTTTCAATATTAATATTCCCGACAATGAAAGAGGCCGCTATTTAATAAGAATTGTTGATCCTACAAGTGGACACGCCACAGGGCGCACCGTTTATTTCTACAAAAACTGGTGGCAAAAAGCACCGTCAAGCGATAAAGAAGCGGCTAAAATGTTGGTGTTTTCAGCAGATAAAGAACAATATAACGTGGGCGAAACCGCTAAAGTGACTTTTGCCTCGGGTAGCGAGGGACGTGCTTTGGTCAGTATTGAAAACGGTACCGAGGTATTGGATTATAAATGGGTAAAAACCCAGCAAGGCGAAACCGTTGTTGATATTCCGCTAACCAAAGATATGGCACCCAATGTATTTGTGAACATTTCATTATTGCAACCGCACGCCATAACTGCCAATGATTTGCCCATTCGCTTGTACGGCGTCATCCCAATTATGGTGGAAGACCCAAGTACCAAATTGGAGCCCCAATTGAAAATGCCCGATGTGTTAAAACCTGAACAAACCTTTGAAGTAACTGTTTCAGAAAAAAACAACAAACCCATGACCTATACCATTGCGATGGTGGAAGAAGGTTTGCTCGATTTAACCCGATTTAAAACCCCCAATACTTGGGATGAATTTTACAAACGTGAAGCGTTGGGCGTAAAAACCTGGGATATTTTTGATGATGTGATTGGTGCGTATTCAGGAAGCATTGATCAAGTTTTTGCTATTGGTGGTGACGGCAGTGCCATAGCAGGAAAAAATAAAAAAGCCAATCGTTTTAAGCCTGTGGTTACCTATTTAGGCCCTTTTAAACTAGAAGCAGGAAAAAGCAAAACCCACAAAATTAAAATGCCAAACTATATTGGCGCCGTTCGAACTATGGTAGTTGCTGGTAATAATGAAACGGAAGCTTACGGAAGCACCGACAAATCTGTTGAAGTTAAAAAACCACTCATGGTATTGGCCACGCTTCCGCGGAAATTAAGTCCGGGCGAAAAAGTAACGCTTCCCGTGACGGTGTTTGCTATGGAACCCAAAGTGAAAAATGTGAACATTAATTTGAAATTAAGCAACGGAATTTCAGTAGTTGGCAATGCCTCAAAATTATTGACTTTTTCCAAACCCGATGAGCAAATGGCTTATTTTGAATTGGACGTAAGTAAAGTCAAAGGAATCAATAGTGTGGAAGTCATCGCTACTGGAAATGGCGAAACATCCACTTATAAAGTAGAATTGGATGTGGTTAACCCCAACCCGATATCTTCAAAATCCATTGATAAAACCTTAGCGGGAAATTCAAATGAAACCATTACATTTTCAACCTTTGGAGTTAAGGGAACAAACTCCGCAACTGTGGAATTTTCAACATTGCCGCCGATGGATTTTACTCGCAGGTTGCAATATTTAATCCAATATCCGCATGGCTGTGTGGAACAAACCACATCGGCTGTTTTTCCACAATTATTTTTAAATGATATTTTCGATTTAACTTTCGATAAAAAACAGGATATTCAGGAAAATATTGAAAACGCCATCAAACGTTTGGGGCATTTTCAAAGACCCAACGGCGGACTACCTTATTGGATGGGCGAAAACACAGCCGATGATTGGGGCACCAGTTACGCAGGCCATTTTATGATAGAAGCCGAAAAGAAAGGGTTTGTATTGCCATTAACTTTTAAAAGCAATTGGTTAAGCTACCAAAAACAAGCGGCCAGAGATTGGCGCCCCAGCTACAGAACCTATAATTCAGATTTAGCACAGGCTTACCGATTATATACCTTGGCATTAGCAGGAAACGCCGATTTGGCAAGCATGAACCGTTTGCGGGAGTTTGCCGAAATTTCCAACGAAGCCAAATGGCGATTGGCAGCCGCCTATGCATTGGCAGGACAAAAAGAAGCCAGCGACCAGATTTCGCAATTGGCCAATATCAATTTCCAACCGCCCAAATATAATTATTACACCTATGGTTCGGTGGACAGAAACCGTGCCATGGCATTGGAAACCATGGTTTTGACCAAAAACCCTAAAATGCGTGAACTGGCGGAATATATTGCCAAAACATTGTCGGGTAACCAATGGATGAGCACTCAGACTACCGCATACAGTTTGTTGGCGATGGCAAAAATGGTCAATGCGAACGGAGGAAAATCCTTAAAAGTCAATTACACCATCAACGGAAAAACAGAAAGCATTGATACTAAAAGTGCTATTGCACAACGTGCTTTAACTATTAAAGAAGGCGAAAATAGTGTGTGGTTCAGCAACCAAAAAAACAATGTAGTTTACGTTCGCATATTAAATTCTGGAAAACTGCCTTTAGGTGAAGAGTTGGTTGAGCAACGTGGCTTAAGTGTTTCGGTGCAATACAAAGATTTAAAAGGCAACAACCTGGATGTTTCAAAACTGCAACAAGGTCAAGATTTTGTAGCGATTGTGAGTGTGAGCAATCTTAAAAATGAAAATGTAAACAATCTGGCTTTAACGCAGATTTTCCCATCAGGTTGGGAAATTGTGAACACCCGTTTTACAGATTTTGGAGCTGCTACCACAAGTCAAGCCCGGTTTACCAATATTCGTGATGACCGTGTGAATTTCTATTTTGATTTACCCGAAAAAGGAAAACATGGCACCAAAACATTTAATGTGATGTTGAACGCCTCATATTTGGGTACTTATTACTTATACGGTATTCAAGCGGAAGCGATGTATGACAACGACTATTTGGTAAGAACGAAGGGGGAATGGGTTGAGGTTGAAAAATAATAAACATAAAGGTTAATTTGATTTTTTCCCAAAGCGGGATTTTAAAAGTAATTCTATGAGAGCAAAAAACATCCTAAAACAAACCAACCATAGACCGTTCGACTATCCTAAACGCTCTTGGAAATTCTACCAAGAATGGAACAAAACCATTTTTTTGCACTGGGAAGTGGATGAGGCATTGATAAAACCTTGGCTTCCAAAAGACTTCACATTGGATACCATCAACGGAAAAGCCTGGGTAAGTCTAGTCGCTTTTAACATGAATCATATTGGTGTAAGGAGCATCCTTAAAATTCCACATATTTCAGATTTCCATGAAATTAATATACGAACGTATGTGACGTATAACGGCAAACCGAGCGTTTATTTTTTAAGTATGGAAGGCAGTAAACGTTCGTCGTGCAGGGTTTTAAAAACACTTTCAAGGTTTGACTATCGATATTCAAAAATGAAACGAAACGAATCTGTTTTTACATCGGAAAACAAACCATTGAATGAAGCCTTTCATATAGAGTATCAATTGGAAAACAAGCCTGTGAAAAAAGACGAAACCGATATATGGCTTACCGAACGCTACGCTGTTTTTCAAGATTATAAGCGGTATATTTTTGAATATGATGTGCACCATGTGGCGTGGCCGATGCAAAATATCCGCATTCAAAATTTAAAAATAGATTATGCAAGATTTAGCGATTTTATAAATGACAAACCTAATAAAGTGCATTACTCATCAGGCGTACAAGTGTTGACTTGGAATAAAATAAGACATCGCTTATGAAAGATTTCAATCCCTATTATGCCGTTATTTTCACGTCCATTCAAAACGAAAATACAGATGGCTATTCTGAAATGTCAGACAAAATGGAACATTTGGCAAAACAACAAAAAGGCTATTTAGGTATGGAAAGCGCCAGAAATGATGTGGGTATTACAGTGAGTTACTGGGAAAGTTTGGATGCCATAAAAAATTGGAAACAACAAAGTGAGCATTTACAAGCCCAGAAAAAAGGCAAAACCGATTGGTACAGTTGGTATCATGTGCGGATTTGCAAAGTAGAACGGGAATATGAATTTAACTGTAAATAAAACCACCTCGCCTTCAGTTGCTTTTATAGAAACCGAATCCATTCCTTCTTGTAAAGGAGGAGAACTTCAAATAGCGAAACCATATTATTGATTGAAAACAACTCCTTCCTTTTTTAAGAGAAATCAAAGGCAGAAGGGTCAAAAAATCATGAATAAAATATCAACCTACATAAAACACCATAAAATCAAATCAGCCAGTATCGCTATGCTTTTGGTCGTTTATCTATTTTGTTTGCCAAATCAACTTTTTAAATCACCCACCGCTACCGTTATAACAAGCAAAGACAAGGCATTATTGGGTGCGCAAATTGCCGCAGATGGGCAATGGCGGTTCCCTCATAATGATAGTATTCCCGACAAATTCAAAACCTGTATCATTCAATTTGAAGACGAATACTTTTATAAACACCCTGGGTTTAATCCTGTTTCTATTTTTAAAGCTTTACGAGATAATTTGAAATCCAATGGTGTAAAACGAGGCGGCAGCACCTTAACCCAACAAGTGATTCGGCTTTCAAGAAATGGACAAAAAAGAACCTATTTTGAAAAAATCAAGGAAATCATTCTTGCCACCCGATTGGAGTTGCGGGTTTCCAAAGCAAAAATTTTAGCTTATTATTCCAGTAATGCCCCTTTCGGGGGAAACGTGGTAGGGTTGGATGCCGCTTCATGGCGATATTTCAATAGAAATGCCCATGAACTTTCTTGGGCAGAAATTGCCACACTAGCAGTTTTGCCCAATGCGCCCAGTTTAATCTATCCTGGGAAAAACAAAGAAGCACTTTTGAAAAAACGCAACTTACTTCTCAAAAAACTTTTGATCAATACGGTTATTGATACACTTACTTACAACTTGTCTATTGCAGAAAGTTTGCCCCAAAAACCCTATCCATTGCCACAAACAGCACCCCATTTATTGCAGAAAGTAGCACAAACCCATACGGGGAAGCATATCCGAACCACTATAAATACAACACTTCAAGAACGGATTAACCATCTTGTAAAAACACATTATAATCAATTAAAACAAAACGAAATTTATAATGCCGCTGTTTTGGTTTTGGATGTCAAGAACAGACAGGTTTTAGCCTATGTGGGCAACACGCCAACCGATAAAGCCCATCAAAAAGATGTGGATATTATTGATAAACCCCGAAGTACTGGTAGTATTTTAAAACCCTTTTTGTATGCTGCCATGTTGGATGCTGGCGATTTGCTCCCTAATACTTTGGTGGCCGATGTGCCCACTCAGTTTGGAAGCTATAATCCTGAAAACTACAACAAAACCTATGATGGTGCCGTGCCTGCAAGTCGGGCTTTGTCGCGCTCTTTAAACGTGCCTGCAGTTAGGATGTTACAGGAATTTGGGCTGGACCGTTTTCATCATTATTTAAAGGATTTAAAGCTGAAAGATTTAAAATACAACGCCAATCATTACGGATTATCTTTAATTCTTGGCGGTGCCGAAAGCAATCTATGGGATTTATGTAAAAGCTATGCAGCTTTATCATCCACTTTAAATCATTTCTCTGAAAATTCAAGTGAATATTTTTCCAATGAATTTTGCGAACCTACTTTTTTGGCTTCGGAAACTATTGATTTTGGAAAGAAAACAAGTGATAAAACCCTTTTTGATGCTGGTTCTATTTATTTGACTTACGAAAGTTTAAAGGAAGTTAACCGTCCCGAAAGTGATGAAAGCTGGGAATTTTTTGATGGCTCCAAACAAATTGCATGGAAAACAGGTACCAGTTTTGGGTTTCGCGATGCTTGGGCCATTGGCACTACCAAAGATTATGTGGTGGGCGTTTGGGTGGGAAATGCTGACGGCGAAGGTCGTCCAGGCTTGGTTGGCGTACAAACCGCTGCGCCTATTTTATTTGATGTGTTCGATTTGTTACCCAACAGCGAGTGGTTTGCAAAACCTTTTGACGCCATGCAGCAAGTGACCATTTGTAAACAAAGCGGACACAGGGCGTCGCCAAATTGTCCAGATACCGAAGAAAAATCTATTCAAATAAGTGGATTGAAAACCAAACCTTGTCCGTATCATGTTTTAATTCATTTGGATAAAAATGAAACTTTTCAAGTGAATGCTTCTTGTGAAGATTTGAACAATATCCAACATAAATCGTGGTTTGTATTGCCACCTTTAATGGCTTATTATTACAAGACCAAAAATCCGTTTTACAAATCTTTGCCAAAATTCAAGAGCGATTGTTTGGGCGAAAATGCCATATCTATTGATTTTATTTATCCGAAAGAAAACAACAGTATTTTTTTACCTAAAGATTTTGATGGACAAATCAATGACCTAATTCTTAAAATAGCCCATTCCAAACCAGAAAGCACGGTGTTTTGGTATGTGGATGAAACCTTTATTGGAAGCACCAAAGACATTCATGAAATGGCGATTATCCCAAAACAAGGCAAACATATAATTACAGTTGTTGATGAATTTGGGAATGAAGCGAAACGTGGTTTTGAGATTTCGGAATAAACTATTTTCTAATCACCGTTTTAATCATGCTATGATCACTCAATGATGTTCTTATTTTTTCTGAGGTCACAATTTTCAAATCTTTAGAAACCCAAATTTGATCCAAAGAGAGAAACGGGATGCTCCAAAACCACGTTTCCCTAAAACCATTTCCTTTTGATGAAAAATAAAATCTGTAGTCTTTCTTTAAATCCTTTAAAAGAAGCGATTCAACGGGCACATTAAAATCCCCTAAAATTATAGTATGCTGTTTGTTTTTATTTAATGAATTAAAAAAGGCAAATTCCCTTGCCCATGGTACATCGTAGCTTCCGTTTATATCGACCGCAAAAAAATTCAGACCCATAGTTTTGAAGTTCACGATATTTGAATTAAAATTTGAGGCTTCTTCTTTTATAATATCAATAGGCGTTTTTGAAAAAACACGAAGTTCACTGTCCGATTTATAAAAATAAAAATCAGGATATTTGGTATGTAAAATTTCCATATCAAATTCATTCGATTCTGTCAATACCAAAACATCTGGAATATTTTTATTTTCATTAAAAGCAGTTTCAAAACCATTGTTTCTTGAAGTGTTCCAAAACACGACTTCTAAATCTCCATCCTTAATGTCTTGGGAAAAACTGACCCTAAAGCTCCTTCCTAGCCATACTATTAATAGCAGACCTGCTAATATCAAATTATACTTTCTCTTTTTTCCGAGGAAAATGGAAAGTCCTAAAACAACCGAAATAATTATGGGTAAAGGAAACATATAAAAAAATAGCGAAGCTTTGTAGCTACTATCTTTTATGTAAAAATGGAGTATTAATAATGTTAGGATAATTACAACATTAATAAGCAGGTATAAGGCTTTAAGAAACCGCCACATTAGCGCAAAGAAAACCCTTTTCCTGCCCACCAAGGGCGCACTTTAACCTCTAACCGCCCAGCTTGTACCATAGGGTCTGATTTTGCTAAACTATCTGCCATTTTCAAATTGGGCACATTATATATAGTGATACCGCGAATGTCGCCATCATTTCCAAGGGGGCCAGAAATATCGGCATAGCCCAGCTCATACATTTTCATTAGATGTGCTTCATGTTCCTTTTGCAATTGCTCTACTTCTTCTTCAATGGTGGCGCGGATAGACCCTTTTTTCAAAAAAGCGATAAAATATTGCTGCATTAAAATGGTGTCTTGGGTTTTTTTATCAATATAATCGTAGGTTTTAAAACCTTTCGCTTTCAATTCTTCTTTAATTTGTTTTGTTGACTTTTTAACGGTTTCCGTAACAACTTCAATGATAGAATCTGATTTTGCATCAATAACTTCTTGCAAATCTTCATTGATATCTGAAACATCTGGTTTTGATTCGTTTTTACAGGAAAAGAAAAGCGTTATTAATAATAATATAATGATTGATTTATTCATGTTTCGATTTTTAATGATTGCTACTGTTCTTGCCACGTTTTAAAAGGCTGTTTGCTTAATTGTGAATTGTAATATTTTATTTGCCCCGTGACTTCTTCGCCCAGCCAGTTTGGTTTTTCAAAAGGTTCATTTTCAGATTCCAATTCAATTTCTGCAATGGTCAGGCCTTTATTGGCTCCAAAAAAGACATCTATTTCAAAAGTATGGTTTTTTACTTTTACTTCATAACGTTCTTTATCAATAATTGTTGGATCACAAAGTTTTAACAAGGCTTCGGCATCTGTTTTGTCTATTTCCTTTTCCCATTCAAACCGAGACAATCCGTCGTTTGTTGATTTTCCTTTTACGGTTAAAAAGCCTTTGTTGCCTTTAATTCGCACTCTAACGGTTCGCTCTTTAGCCGTGTTTAAAAACCCTTGAATGATTCTGGTTTTTTTGAATGCTCCTCTTTTAAAATCATCAGAAACAACTAAAAATTTACGTTCTATTTCTATCAATTTTCAATGGTTTTTAATTGTTCATTATGTTTTTTACTAAACACGGTTAATGCCACCATGGCACCAATGGTTGCAAACAACATATCAGATTGTGTGTCCCAAATATAGCCTTGGGTGCCTAAAAATGAATCACCGCCTTCTCCAGTAGCTAAAGAAACACCCCATTCAACAAATTCATAAGCGGCACTAATGGCCAAAGCAATACTAACAACAATAAAGTTAAGCCAGTTGTTTTTTAGCAGAACTTTTTTTCGAATCAATAATTCTCTTGCAATCATAGCAGGCACAAAGCCTTGGGCAAAATGACCTAATTTATCGTAATTATTCCTGCTTTGGTTGAAAGTGTCTTGAATCCAATCGAATAACGGTACTTCGGCATAGGTGTAATGTCCGCCAACTATCAAAATAGCGCTATGTATAAAAATAAGCACATACACTAAGTTTGTAAATCTGAATTTTTTAAATGTAATTGCTAAAACCACTAAGCCTATAACAGCAGGCAATACTTCTAAAAACCACGTAAAATAATCATGGGGATTGATGGCAGACCAAATAAATAACAAAATTGTTACTATGAGCAGGATATAAATTTGTTTCATTTTAAAATATTCTCTAATCAAAGATATCTTATTTTTGAAAGATAAAAATTCAAAAATGCTTAGCGAGTTACCAAAACGAAAAATTATCCATGTGGATATGGACGCCTTTTATGCTTCCGTAGAACAAATGGATAATCCAGAATTAAAGGGAAAGCCTATTGCTGTTGGCGGTGGTAGCAAACGCGGTGTGATTAGCGCAGCAAGCTATGAAGCCAGAAAATTTGGCGTAAAAAGTGCCATGTCCGGTAATTTGGCAGCTAAACTGTGTCCTGATTTGATTTTTGTAAGAACGAATTTTGAGCGTTATATTGAAATTTCAAAAAAAATAAGAAAAATTTTTTACGATTATACTGATTTGGTAGAACCGCTATCTCTGGATGAAGCATATCTGGATGTTACCGAAAATAAAAAAGGCAACCCAAGTGCCTCATTGATTGCCAAAGAAATACGGGAACGGATTTTTAATGAATTGGGCTTAACGGCTTCAGCAGGTATTTCCATCAATAAATTTATTGCGAAAGTAGCGAGCGATTACAACAAGCCCAACGGACAAAAAACCGTAAATCCTGAAGAAGTCATTGAGTTTTTAGAAGCATTGGATATCCGAAAATTTTATGGTGTTGGTAAAGTGACTGCTGAAAAAATGTATCAAAAAGGCATTTTTACGGGATTGGACTTAAAACAGAAATCTATGGAATATTTAGATGAAAACTTTGGGAAATCGGGCCGCTATTATTACTATGTTGTTAGAGGGATTCATAATAGTGAAGTAAAACCAAACCGCATCCGGAAAAGTTTAGCTGCTGAGCGCACCTTTAGTGAAAATCTATCCTCTGAAATTTTTATGCTCGAAAAACTGGAGCATATTGTAGATGAAGTTTCAAAACGATTAAACAAAAACCAAGTAGCAGGAAAAACCATTACTTTAAAAATAAAATACAGCGATTTTACCCTTCAAACCCGAAGCAAGACCTTGCCATACTTTGTTAGTGACAAAAGTGTGATTTTAGAAATGGCCAAAGATTTGTTATATCAAGAAAAATTGAGCAATTCCGTACGCTTACTGGGTATTTCACTATCTAATTTGAATACCGAAACCAAGAAGAAACCTGAGCAAAAAAGTGTGAGCGTTCAGTTGAAGTTTGGGTTTTAAAAGGGTCAAGTACAAAAGGTCTTCATCTATTATTTGGTTATATTTTTTCCAGAAATGCCCTATTTTTTAAAAGGCATTACTATAACGTTTTCGTTGCTATTTATTTCAAGATTAGTATAATCTTACATCAAGTAAATATATTTAGTATTATATTTACATCTTGTTTAATATAGTTTATGGCTGTTCACAAACTTATTCTTGACGATGTTTTTGAAGACCTATCATATACTTTGATAGCGATTCATTACACTTTGGAAGACTACCGTTTGGCCTATCTTTTAAATAAAGATTTAAAGATTAGTTTAATAAGAAGGAAGAAAGATCTTGATTATTTTAATGGAAAGTCAACCTATTCCATTTTTGAATGGGAAGATTATAAACAGCTAGTGACGTGGAGTTTGGTTGCCAATGTTTGCAAAACAAAAGCATATCAACAAACAAACAGCCAGTCGTTGTTTAGTATGGAAGAACACATAACAAAAACACATTATTTAATACCTGAATGTAAAAACGTTAATTATTTCTTGAAAATAGATAATCAGTTCAATATCAGTGAAGAAAAACAGATATTAAAATGTATATTAGATATTTCTCAAATAGCAACAGCGTACAGTATTGACGCAAGTCAATTAAAATCAAAAGACAATTTAATTTTTAGCTAATGCCAATTACAAAAAAAACCAAAATAGTAGCAACCTTAGGGCCTGCTACAAGTACTAAAGAAGTTTTAAAAGGAATGCTTGAGCAAGGGGCAGATGTATTTAGAATCAACTTTTCCCATGCCGATTATAAAGATGTTGCCGAACGCATTAAAATCATACGTGAACTCAATGACGAGTTTGGATTCACAGCTGCTATTTTAGCAGATTTACAAGGGCCCAAACTTCGTGTAGGCGTTATGGAAGATGATGTTTTTGTAGAGCCAGGAGATGAAATTGTGTTTGCTACTGGAGAACGTTTCGTAGGCACCAAAGAGCGTGTTTACATGACTTATGAAAGGTTTCCTCAAGATGCAAAACCTGGAGAACGCATTCTTTTAGATGATGGTAAATTGCATTTTGAAGTGGTCTCTACTAACCAAAAAGATGAGGTTTTAGCTCGTGTTGTCCAAGGTGGTCCATTAAAATCAAAGAAAGGTGTCAATTTACCTAATACCAATATTTCGCAACCTGCACTTACAGAAAAAGATATAGAAGATGCTATTTTTGCCATTGGGCAGGAAGTAGATTGGATTGCATTATCTTTTGTACGCCATGCCGAAGATTTGATTCAGTTACGTGATTTGATAAATGAGCATACCGACCATAAAATTCCCATTATAGCTAAAATTGAAAAACCTGAGGCTGTAGAGAATATTGATAAAATCGTGGCCTATTGTGATGGTTTAATGGTAGCCCGTGGCGATTTAGGTGTAGAAGTTCCTGCTGAAGAAGTCCCATTGATCCAGAAAAAATTGGTGCTCAGGGCGAAAAAAGCAAGAATACCTGTAATTATTGCTACGCAAATGATGGAAACCATGATAAGCAGCTTAACACCAACCAGGGCGGAGGTCAATGATGTTGCTAACTCGGTTATGGATGGCGCAGATGCTGTGATGCTTTCTGGAGAGACCTCTGTGGGGGAATATCCTGTACAGGTTATCAAACAAATGGCGAATATTTTAAGAAATGTAGAAGATTCTCCGCTTATTAAAGTACCACAATTGCCACCGCACATTCGTACCAACAGATACATTACAAAATCTATTTGTTATCATGCCGCCAATATGGCCAATGAAATTAATGCGAAAGCTATTTCCACATTAACGAATAGTGGTTATACAGCGTTTCAAATTTCAGCGTGGAGGCCATCTGCACATATTTTAGTGTTTACATCAAACAAGCGTATCTTGACCCGTTTAAGCTTGCTTTGGGGCGTTAAGGCATTTTATTATGACAAGTTTGTAAGTACAGATGAAACCATTGAAGATGTAAATGCTATTGCCTGTAAAAAAGGCTATGTAGAAGTAGGGGATATGATCATCAGTTTAGCCGCTATGCCAATAAAAGAACACGGTATGGTAAATACCTTGCGTGTTACTGAAATCACGACTTGTAGCGTATAAAATATATTTTAAAATAATTCTACCCTTCAGGTTTTAAAACTTGAAGGGTCTTTATTTTTTTGGTCGTAAAGATTTACGTTTGCATATCCACACCTTGTTTGTGCAAGCAACTGCTCTAAAAAGGATGTGAGCTTTGGTGCGTTCTTGAATTGTTTTAAAAAGCTTTCGTCAAAGAAATCTTCGGGTTTTATAAATGTGTAAAATTTAAAGTTAATGAATAAAAAAATCTCAGGTTAAGAATTAATCTGAGATTTCAAAACTTACACAGTTTATGGGATACTACCTGATAGAAAATAGCTTTTAAGTTTTATTACAAGACACTTTTAAATTTTTTAAATTCTTCATAAGAAATTTTGAAAATAGTACCATGTCTTGTTCCATTAGGAAATTCAATTTTATCTGAAATATCTTCCCAATTTTCCAAATCTTTTGATTTCACTGCACCATATTTATGGTCTCTGTACTTGTCAAAATATAACATCCAATAACCATCAATATTAATAGCTGTTGGCCCTTCTGCCCAATAATCCCCTGTAATAGGCTCGCTTGCTTTTGTGTAAGGCCCGATAAGTTTATCAGCAAAAGCTATTTTTAAATTTTTTCTAACGGGTTCTTTTGTTTCGTCTTTTAAAAACATAATAAACTTGCCTCCTTGTTTTTGAATGGTTGCATCAATAACATTAAATCCTGGTTCGTATAAAAGTTTAGTATCACTAAAAGTTTTAAAATCTTTTGTAGTAGTATAATACATTCTATGGTTATAGCCGTTATCTTCAGTAGATTGAGTTTCTGGAAATTTTCCAGTTATAGTGCTTGCCCAATAAATCATATAATCTTTATTGGCTTCATCATAGGTAATTTCTGGAGCCCAAGTATTGCGAGTGCCATTTTCATATTCCATAACAGGAATGAATTGTTGTTCTGACCAATTAATTAAGTCTTTAGAATTAGCATAACCAATACCCTTATCCGTCCAACTCACCGTCCAAACCATGTGATAAAGTCCATCACCGCCTTTAATAATACAAGGATCCCGCATCAATTTGTCTTTACCAACTACTGGAGTTAAAAATGATTGATCATTTTTTAAAGATTTCCATTTATACCCATCTTCACTATATGCCAAATGCAAACCGTCTTCACCATTTCCTTTAAAATAAGAAAACATATAAACTTCTTTTTTTGGAATAAACTTATTGGCTACTAACCAATTTTCACAAGCTTTTGGCCAATTTAGGTGTGTGCCGAATCTACCTAAACCAAAACCATGTCCGCCATTTTCATATATGTGCATTTCGGCAGGGACTTTATGTTGTTTTAATGCTAAATAATAATTAATACTATTTTCAACAGGAACGGCGCCATCGTCCGTAGCATGGATTAAAATGGTTGGTGGTGTGTTATCATTGACTTGTTTTTCATTCGAATATTTTTGAATTAAGTCTGCTGAAGGATTTTTTCCTAAAAGATTGACTTTCGAACCTTGGTGCGTAATACCATCTTCCATGGAAATTACTGGATAAATTAACATGGAAAAATCTGGTCGTGCGCTAATTTCATCGGAAGCATAAACTCTATCATTGTAATGTGTTGATGCTGTTGAAGCCAAATGTCCTCCAGCAGAAAATCCTATGATGCCAATTTTAGTTGGGTCTATATGCCAATCTTTGGCGTTTCGCCTTAGGGTTCTAATCGCTTCTTGTGCATCTTGAAGTGGCCCGATGGTTTTGTCCTTCATAATAAGGTCACTTGGCAATCGGTATTTTAGCACAAATGCTGAAACACCAATGGAGTTGAGCCATTCTGCAACCTTATCTCCCTCTTTATAATGTGATAAAACACCATAACCACCACCTGGACAAATAACCACGGCTGCATTATTTGTGTTTTTATTATCAGCTAAAAACACTTTTAGCCTTGGGTTGATGACTTTTAAAATACCCGTAGCTTCGCCTTGGTCGTTCAGTCTAAACACTTCTTGGTAATCTTTATTTTCGATGGAATTTGGAACTTTATTCCATAACGGAATTTCCTTCTGTTGCGAAAACATTTGGGTTGACAGTCCTATAATAATAGCTAATCCTAAAAAAAGTGTTTTGTTATTTCTCTTCATTTGGTTTCTCATAAAATTCAATTTCTATAATGCGAAGTTGCCCTTTTGCTTCGGCACTTTCCTTGTCTTTAAACATATCTAGTTCTTTGTTTGGATCCACTTCAACAATTTTATCAAAGGCATCGTTGTCTGTATTAGCACCAATCAATTCGATGGTAATTTCCTTGGCTAAAACAAGCTTTAAAGGAATGGTAATATAGCCCAAACTTTGTTCGGTATCGCCTTGAAAAACCACTTCGTTATCAGCTAATATACGAATTGGATAGCTTTTTCTTCGCCAACCTGTAAATTTAGCTACGCATTGATTTACTATAGATGGCTTTGTTAAAGCATAGGTGATTTTCCCGGTTTTTATTCTGCCATCATTACGCCATTCAGTTAATTCATTATCGTCAAAACTTTTATAAACATCATTATTATTAGCTAAAGCGCTTGCATGACTTATAAAAACGGGTATTCTTTTATAGTGTATGAAGGTGTTTTAGGCGTTGCACCACGGTCTAAATTTGAAGGTAGATTGTAACTTGGTAATTGTGTTGAAAGCCCATTGTCTGCTTCAAAGGGAATGGTGTTCCATGTTACTTTTGCAGATTTTAAACCTTTTGATTTTGCTGTAAGATTAATGTTGCCAGCTTTAAAACGGTAGGAGTCCCAAAGAATAAAATTTTCTTTGATAGATAAGATTTTTATTATAACTTGCTAAAGCTTCAATTAACTCTAAAGCTAGACACTACAAGGCTTTCAAAATATCATAAAATCTTTTATTTTGGGGAACATGTGGGGATTATACAAAAAAAATAATCCTCTAAAAAACTTATTACAAGTCATTTAAGGGATTATTGTAGTACTCAAGGTGGGAATCGAACCCACACAACCGAAGTTACTGGATTTTGAATCCAGCGTATTTACCACCAAATTTCCATAACCTATATTATAATCAACTGATTAACAAATATA
>TARA_R110002049_G_scaffold267406_1_pt1 | contig 64660 bp, 41 predicted proteins | sample TARA_R110002049 | Tara Oceans TARA_R110002049 (sample SAMEA4396941) | marine metagenome | biome: Polar Biome; feature: [SRF] surface water layer (ENVO:00010504); material: water (ENVO:00002006), including particulate matter (ENVO:01000060) such as... | depth 5 m | reverse complement strand
ATCTAGTGCCGAAAGGTGTGAGAGTTCGAGTCTCTCCGCTCGTACAGTAGCAAAAACCTCAACATTTACTTGTTGAGGTTTTTTATTAGGTACAACATAGGTACAACAAATTAAAATTTACTCTACTTAATTAAGTAATTAATAAAAGTCGAAAAAATCTTTAACCTCAACACCAATTGCATCTGCAATCTTCTTTAAAGTTAAAGTGGTAGGGTTTTGTCTTCCATTTTCAATGCTAGACAAATTTGATTTTTCCATAGAGATTATTGCACAAATATATAATTGGCTAAAATTATTCAATCTTCTAATTTTTGAAATATTCTTACCTAAACTTTTTAAATATTTTTCTTCAATACTTTTCACAGTATAAAGAAGCTGAATAAAACAATTAGTAGGGTTATGATATATAATAACATTTATAATATTAGCAAAATATTATAAACTTTTAAAAAAAAAACGCTTCAAGAAACTTGTAAGTGAATTAGAGGTATTTATACATTTTACAAAAACTAAACTATGAAAACAGAAAACAATCAAAAAGTAAAATATGAATCCTTATCAAAGGGATTAGGAATAACAGGATTAGTTTTAGGAATTGTAACATTACTTGTATCCTTTATACCTTGCTTTGGACTTTTTGCAGTATTTTTTGGAATCATAGCAATTATGATATCTTTAATTGACTCGTTATAGCCTTAAAACACGACCATGAGAAAAGTTTAATAATTGGAGCTATAATTTGTTCATTGTTGGGTTGTGGAATTGCATATTTTCAATATGCAGCTATGAATAGTATTACAAATGAAATAGTAAAAGAAGCAAATGAAATAATTGATAAGAGTGAGAATAAGCTAATTGAAAATGAAACTAACCCTTCAAAGCAGAATAACCTTTCAGAAAATAAAGACGCTGCATTAGTCTTGGAATACATGCAGAACTCTAAAAAGATGTAAGTGATGAAAACGGTCTACCTTTAAATTATGAGTATAAAATCAATTGGGGCAAAAGCAAGAGTCTAGGAAAAACAGCTATTTTTTCTAATAAAGGTAATTTTAGAAACTCTTTGTTTTTAGAATTACTAGTAAGTGAAATTGAAGTATTTTTATCTTTAAATGGAAAACATTCAAAGACAGTCAAACTAATATCTCATATTTATGAATTAAATGAACTTAACCCTTTAGTTTCTAGTAAGATTCCTGCAAAATATGAAAAAGAAGAATTAATTTATACTCCAGCTTTGGATGATATTAATGTTCAGAAAGAAATCATTAAAGATGTAACTGAACCAAAATTTCATCAATCTTTATATAAAAAGACAGAACATGATAAAAAAGTTTCTAATGATTGGATTAATGCAACTTCTGAACTTATAAAATCTTCTAATATTTTAAATATAAAAACTCTTGAAGATTTTGAAAAAGTAGAATCAGTAAGTAACTTAATAGAAGTAAGTAACAAAAATCTTAAAAAAATAGAAAGAAATGAGTCTAGAGGTCAATATGTTATGGTTTTTGAAAGAGTTTTAAAAGAATCTGATGTTTTAGGTTTATCAAAATCTCAATTAAAAATTATGCGAAATGAGATTTTTGCAAGATATGGTCATACTTTTAAATCTGGAGGAGAAATGGAAGCTTTTTTTAATAAGCAAGATTGGTTTAGAAATTCTGCTATTGATGCAACCAACTTACTTTCTGAAGTTGAAAAAGAAAATATTAGTTTTATAAAAAAATATGAAACAGCTATCTCTACATTTTTAAAGATTAGTGTTGATAATTTAAGAGTAAGAGCCAGTCCAGATTTAAATGCCGAAAAAATTGAAAACTTACCAATTAACACTATAGTTGAATTTTTAAATAAAAAATCAGGTACTAAAACTGTTGTTACAATTAAAGGGGAAGAAATAAATGAATATTGGTATCAAATTAAAACATCTTCTGGAGATATTGGTTGGATTCACGGATGCTGCTTTGAAAAGCAATAATATGAAATTCATACTTCTAACATTCTTTTTTATAATTTCATGCAAGGAACATAAAACCTCTTCTACAATTGAAAAAAATGAGTCATCAAAAATTATAAAAACGATCAAGAAGAATCCAATTGAGGTTTCTCTAGATATTAGCAAAGATTTTGTTTTAGGTAAATTCAATTATAGACAAGACACGTTTTTCATAAAAGTGAGTAAATCTCATTCTTCAGAAACAATATATTTAAAAAAGGAAGTTTATCATTCTTTAATTAAAATGTATGATCAAGCTAAATCAGAAAAGATCAACTTAAAAATTATTTCTGGCACTCGTAATTTTTATGAGCAAAAAGCTATTTGGGAAGAAAGTGGGAAGGCTATAAAAATCTTTCACCAATAAAAAGAGTTAAAAAGATCTTAGAATATAGTTCCATGCCTTCCACTTCAAGACATCACTGGGGAACAGATCTTGATTTAAATAATCTAAATAACTCTTATTTTGAAAAGGGGAGAGGTGCTAAAGAATATGATTGGCTGATTGAAAATACAAATAAATATGGGTTTTATCAAGTTTATACTTCAAAAGAAGAAGGTAGAAGAGGATATAATCTAGAAAAGTGGCATTGGTCTTATATTCCTTTATCAGAAAAGTATTTAAAATTTTATAATGATAATATTAAAATTGATGACATTAAAGGATTTGAAGGAGCAAAACTATCAAAAGAATTGGATGTAATCAAAGTATATGTAAATGGAATTTCAAAACAATTAATTGAACAGGAATAGTATTTATTTAATCATAAACATTTCGCTAATTATAGTATTTATAATTGCTTTTATCGTTTTTTATAATTTTCAGATTTCTTGTTTTTATAAAGAAAAGTATAATGTGATTTGTAAAACTTGTGGAATCACGAAAGATTTTAAATCAATATTATTATTTGAAGATGAAAAACCTCATCAATTCTTTATCAAAAAAATATTTTACTTTTTTCTTAAGTTTCTTTTTGATGAGGTTTGCAGCTAGTTTTTTGATTTTAAAGAAAGTAAAATATACACTTACATTTGACATGCTTATTTCAATTTCTTCATTTATGTATATTTTATTGAAACTCTAATGCTAAAACAGATTAGTATTAAAAAATGTATTTTGATAGGGGTGGGTAAGGGAATTGAAATGAAAAAGTACTTTATCGTTTGTATTAAAATAATTATAAAACTCGGCCCTTAATACCTCCACAAAACCTTATATCTGTAATATTAAAACTATAAATTATGGATAAAAAAGAAGAGGCAAATGACCTAATTGTGAAAATCATCAAAGATTCATGTAATTTAATTATTCTCTGGATCACAAAGAAAAAAGGTGATTAGCATCAAAAAAGAAAACCAACCCAATATGGGTTGGTTAGTTTATTCTATAATGATTTGTAATAATCTACATAATCATTTACATCAATATTATATTCTTCGAATTTATAATTATCAATAGTTTTATTTATTGCCTTGTTGCTTAAATAATTTTTTCTAAGATTATCAGGATTATATATCCCATTGTTTATTTTTTTTACTGGAATTAAACCATTTTTCAATCTGAAAGCTTCGTTTTTATACGCGTATTTACAAACAAAATCAGCAAACTTAGATTTGGAAAAATCTGCATAAATAAGTTTGTCTTTTTCATTAAGTAGGATATGAGCTTTTTTAGTTAAACTAGAAGTTGTGCTTAACGTTTGTCTGCTCCCAGATTTAGATCTAGGTCTAATGCTTTTCGTATTTTTATATAATTCTGAATTTTTAATTAAAGCATTATATATAGCATTATTGCTAATATTTCCTAAACCACTAATTGGTTTTTGCAATAAGCTTTCAAGTTCAAAATCTTTTTTACAGAAAAAGATATCTTTATTAAAAGGTGAGTTTTGGTATATCGTAATATCTTTATACGTATCATGCTCTGAAGCTTTGAAACTATTTAAAACTATCATATCACATTTTTTAAATTCCTTCAGAATTTTTTGTGCAACGGGAAGTAAACCTGGTTTATATTCTGATCTTGGATCTGCTATCAAATCATTTATATACTTTAAAAGCCTGAACATATCCTTTTTTTGTAACCAGTCAATTGCATAAGTATAAAGCTCCTGTAGATATGGATTGCTTGCTCTAATAATTGGAGGAATTAAAAATTCTAACTTTTCCGAAATATTGTTTATTAGGCTTCGTATTTCTATATCGATATTCTCTTTAGATATATTTTCAGGCTCACAATATTCGTCTTCAATTCCTAGGGGAAGAGGTAAATTTAGGCTTCCAATAATTTTTGGAATAACTAAAGTTTCTAAATTTTTAAGATTTCCATCTTTAGTGTAGCTTAAAGGTTTATATACTCCTAACTGTTTCAATTGATTTTCCAAGTCTTCCAAATCATAATTTTTGATTACCTCTTCATTAGCATAATGCTCTAAATATGTACTTACTTCAGATTGGAAAATAAACTTCTTTTTAGGTTTACCATTTAACTCATCAAAGTGATTATTTCTAGAATTGCCTTTCTTGATCCTCTTTTTATTATTATTAAGAGCTGACCAATCATTGTTTGCTACTAAATCATTAACTTTAAAACCTATCATTTCAAATTGTTGTTTAGCCCACATGTTTTTGATTAACAGAGTCATATTAGGATCAGTTATTGTATAACTATTCCAGGTTGGCTTATCAACTTTAAAAACACCTAAGCTGTTCTTAGATAAATAATCAAATGTTTTGATATAATTTAAAGCTTTTATAAACTTTTCTTTTCCAACAGCATTGCAAGATCTCACATAAGCGGCTATCCTATTTAAATAACTTTTATCTGGATTTGAAAAGAAATCAACTTCAGGATCAATAAGGTATTTCATAATTTCAATAGCTTTATTTTCATCATAGTAAAACCTAAGCTTAAAATAGCATCGAAATAATTTGTTTATTGCTCTTTCATAAGAATTATGAAAATCACTAGAAATTGTCCATGTGTTGTCATCTGTAGAAGTTATTTTAAAATCCCCAATAGCTGTACTCATTGGATCTGTGATTTTCTTTGAAGCTATAAAGTTAAATCTAATATTCTCCTGACTGTTACGATTTATCATATTATAGACATCTTTTTCATTATTAACCAATGTTTTGATAATCTTGTTTTCGAGTTCAATTTCATCTTCAGTCATCTCCTTAAGGGGCTCTCCTAAATCGACATGTTTAAGTTCAACATTAAAGCCTGCATCTTTCGCTAGGTAATAATATCCATCAACAGAGTAGAACCAATCTTGATAAATTCTTGATTCTTTATTCATTATGTTTATGAGTTTGTTTTTATTCTCTTCTTGTAATGATTTAGCATCAATATCATTTAATGACACACTTAGTGGATTCTTACGAAGTTGGTCTACAAGGTGAACATTTTCTACCTCGACTACCTCTTCTTCATTAATTTGATTTGGAGTTGCATTTTCATTATTAGAAAGTAGATGAAAATTATACCTATTAAAACCATACAAAACTCTTGAGGTATGTCCAAAATCAAAGTCTCTATCTGGACGGCTCTTATCTTCTTTAAAGATTTTAGGTAAAAAGACAGTAGTTTCACATAGTCTGTTTCTAAATCTATTCGCTGTTTGTATCGTGTCGATTGCACTAATACAACTGTACTTATTGCCTAAATCAATAACGACAGCATACTTTTGAGTTGAAGTTTTTCCATTTTTGAATTCCTCTTCAGTTATACCATCTTTATTAATATTAATACCATTGATAAAATAATTGGTAGTTAACACCACATCAAAATCTCCTAACTTACTGGATAAAATATTTTCGGTACATTCTCCTTCAGATCCTGAATAGAATAAACCAACTTTAATATTTGCACCCAATTTGGAGTTAATTTCTCTTTTGAAACTATCCATTTTGTCTTTATTATTAAATATGTAAATCACTTTTCTATCATTTTTTAGATAGTTGTGAATTTGTTTTAGTACAGCGTTTTTTCTTTCCAATTTGTCACTCGTATCTAAATGAGTTAAATACATCTTAGGAGAAACTAGGTACTCTTTTTTAACAATAACTCTTTGAAATAATTTTTCAACTCCATACTCTTCCATTATTTTAGGAATCACTAATGTTTCTACATTAGGTGTTCCACTCATAAATACGATTTTAGTTTTCGCCTTAGGGTATTTAACAACAAACTCTATAAGATGAAAAACTAAATCAGCAATTGTGTCTGCACGAAAACTCAAATCATTGGTAAGGCAGTGACTCTCGTCTATAAAATTGTAATTGAATGTAGCAAGTTGGTCATGTGTTAAATTTAGTTTTTGATTATAGGTTGTGCTTATTAAAAGGTCTTTGTCTTTAGGAATTTCTACTCCAAGTAGGCCTGATTCTGAGATTATTTTTTCAGACTTTTTGTTTTTGGATTTAAAAGAAATGAAAGTTTTATCCATAGTGGAATTGGCGTGAATTTCTGTTCTACTTCCACCATTTTCTAAATTGTCTTTTGCGGTCTGATCGTTAATAGATTTATATGGAGCTCCAAGAAGAATTCTTCCATTTATTCCATATTCGTGATGTGTTGCAATCGAATTTTTTCCTGTCGGTTGTGTTCAGTAAAAGGCGTTAATTTTTACCCGGAAAAGGACGCAACTCCTCTCCAGCTTATGGCTTTCCCATAATGGTCGGACTATATCTTCAGCTTTTCTATAGCTGACCTCCGCTTCCACCCACTTGGGGGTACTCCCGCAATGAATATCGATTTTTAATCGAGATTCAGGATAGTCTCTGGACATTCCATCAAATTATATTTTTGTTAAAATTGTACCAGTTGGAAATTACTACTTGTTAGTTATAAATAGTATGTCGTGATTTCCAAACGGTACACAAAAATATTTTGAAGGCTTAGCTGCTGATTGGCCAATCCTAAACTTTTTCAAACATTCAAGCTTATCCTTACGGATTACTTTGTAGTAGTTTAGGCTCTAAGGTGTTCCCAGCGAATTCAAAGGTTTTATTACCTAAGGATCTCTCCCTAGGACGGCACAGTTAGTTTACCGCATTGTGATCGCAACATGAAGATTTTTTTATCTCCATATTTATTTTGAAAAAGGTCTTCCATCACTTTTTTATCTAGATAATCAGATTTACCTAGTTTAATATCAGCTTTTATTTCTTCTAAATTTTTTAGTAAGGGTAGTCTGATTTTCTTCCTGTCAAGATGATGTTTTATTTGTTGTAAAAAAGCTGATTTATCACCTAGATTTTTATCTTCTTCTAGAAGATATAAATTGTATTTGTAGTTTTTATAATACTTATTGATGAGTTTAAAATCTGATACACAAGAAGAGGTAAAAGAAAAATGATCTAAACAATAATCTTTAACAGCTCCAATTTCGAATACTAGTTTGTAAAAAGGGGCTGGAGTAATCGTTAATCTAGTTTCTTCATCATAAGCATCATCACTTTTATTAGCCCATCTATAATCTCCGTGGTTTTCATCTAGCTTATTAGAACCTGATGGAATTAATTTTTTTAATTCTTCAATGGCTATGCTACCAAAAACTCCATAAAGCACCCAGGCTTGTTTATTTAAAACTTCATATGAAGAGAATTTTTCTTCTAACCACTTTTTAACTCTACTATCTTTTTTAGAAAGGTTAACAATAAAAGAAACTACTTCTTTAAACTTATCTAGTTCAAATTCCAAATCAAAATCTTTAGATCTATTTTTTAGTAATAAGTTATAAGCATCATCTTTTGATTGAATATTTTCTTTTAGCATAAGAGCTTCAACCTTAGCTTCATGCTTTTTCATTTTATTTTCCCTCTCTATTCTTCTAACTTCTTTTTCTTGTTCAACAAGAGTAGAATATTCAGAAATTGCTTTAGGCTCATATTTGAAATGTTCCTTTTTGTTAGCAATAAAAGGTATTAATGTAAAACGCTGAACGTCTTTAGTGCCAATATCAAAATTATCTGTTAACTCAGGAAAAGCTTGTAAAGTTTCTTTTTTAGCTGCTTCATACAAAATTTTATGCTTGGTGGTAACTTCACCTTTAACTTCGCTGACAAAATCATTTATAAAATCTTCATTTTTTACATCAACTTGATAAAACATTTTAAAGCCTTTACCTCTGGGTGAAATGAAAGCCATATAAGGTTTAATATGTTGCGTTCCTTTCCATACTTTCTTCATCCATTTTAAAGCTTCTTTTGTGTTTTCGAAATCATCAAAATCAAAACAAAATCTGCCTGTATGTTGGAACTCCATGTTGTTAGGGTCTCTTGTAGTAGCATTTAAGGATATTATAATTGTGGGTAAAAAACCTTTGACCAAATCTAAATCACCTTTTGCAGCATCTAATAATCTTTTAATAGTGCTATTTGGGTTGCATAGTTCTTCAATGAGTATGTCTTCTGATATGAATTGGTCATTTGTCTTTTGATCTCGTTGATTAAAAGACGTCATACTGGATTGCCATTTGAAATGAAAACCAAGATACTCCCTAAGGAAATATTTAAGTGCATACCCTTTGGTTTTCTTTAAATTTTGAAAACCTTTTAGATTGTTTTCAATAAAATCAGAACAATACTCTATAGTCGTTATCCCTTTTCCTCTTTGCTTAAAATCTTTGGCTAGCGTATCTAAAAGGTCTTTTTCTTTTTTAGATAAACTTTTATACTCAACACCTGCTTTTAAGAAATCATAAACGGATGAGTTTGTGTAATGTGTTGCAAAATAATAGTATTTTCTATTCATTTAATCTATTTAATGCATTAGTAAACTTCTTATATGTACCAGTTGGAATTTACTACTTGTTAGTTATAAATAGTATGTGCTAATTGTCAAGTGGTACACTCAAAATTGTATATATAAGGTCAACTCGATTTAGTCGCTGTTTGGGGTTTTGCTTATTATTTAATCAAGATTAAGTTTGGATTCATAAAAGAAGGCTATGAAGTAATACATAAATACAGCAAACTAAGATTACATCAAAAAGGCAGACATTATTTGTTTTGATGATTTAGGTATCGAAAGCAAACTAAAATACTTTAGTTCAATCTTTTTTGAATTAAATAAACACTTATACTTATAGGGGGTGGTAAACGTGGTAAAGCTGGTAAACCTCAAAGATAGCAAGGGATACATCGATTATTTTAGTGGTAAAGAGTTGGTAAGGTGGTAAACAATTTGAAACTGCCTCTTTAGAATTACTCATTTTAAACACGTGGCTAAGTCGTTACAATGCTTTTACATATCCTGAGCAAAAGTCCCAGGACAAAAACACTTCTCAATACCAATCTATCAGCCTCAGAAATAGAACAATTTTATGGCAATAGAATTAGAAGTCATTTAAGAGAATCTTTTTGCGATAGTTGTATCGTAAGTTCTTACCAATTAAATAAGAAAAAGAATCATCAGTTAGCAATAATAAAAAGTAAGTTTAATCAAGAAAAAATAGCAGTAGAAAAAATGAATTTAGCTGGTGTTGGAAATTTGATAGCAGGAAAGCTATTGGCATATATATGGATTGAAAACGCATTTTACAAAAGAAGAAAATAAACCAGCAACGAAGTTAGATCTTTAAAATTTAGAAAGAAGATTTGACAGGTATCAAGAAGTAGTAAATATGCCATTGAATTTAATGAATCAAAAACTTTATTATGATAGTATTCAAAAAATTATAGTGTATAAATAAAATAACATAACATATTCTCAATATGGTTCAGTTCTAGGTTTTATGAAGTTTTTTTTAGGTTTATTTGTTTTCAACTATTTTCTCTATTTCATTTTTTTAAATTCAAACCAATTTTGTCTAAATTCTGAATGGTCAATTAAATACTTAAAATTTTGGAAAGGCTTTTTATTTGCTAAAACTTTTTCTAATTCCCATTGAAGATTTTGATCTGGTAATTGTTTGACAAATCGCGCCGTAATTTTAAATGACTCAATACTCTCTAAAACCTCAAATTTGTTAAAATCCGCTTGATTTTTTTCTATTTTTTGTAAATCGGTTCGAAAAGTTTCTTTAAATTCTTCTTCTTCCGAAAATTGCGAGAAGTTTGGAATTGCAATAATTTTGTCAGATTTAGGATTGTAATAACAGTCAAATCTACAATCTAATTCTTGAGCAATTTCTTTTACTATTTCCGATTTGAAATTTTCCATATCCAACCAATTTTAGTCTTAGGGCTTAATTTAATAAATCAATTTCAAAACTCGATTTGTTGTTTTTAAAATTATGTAGCCTTTATTCAGGACGGGTCCATCTTTATAGCATTATTTGCTACAGTCTTACTTTTAGAGCTATTAGCATAATTATCTGTTTTAAATATATGTAGGTTGTAAATTTCTTTATTAAGAATTTTTATAGGAATGCTTTCAGCTTTCATTTTGAACCTTTCATTTATAAATGAATAATTAAAAAAAAACACAAATTGCTTTCTGATCAAAATTCACATAAATAATGTTGCTCTTATTATAGCTAACTGTAAGTAAAGTTTTCAAGGAAGATTATAGGTTATGGCGTTTCAAAAAACTGTCGGCTAATATTAGATTAGAAAGTTTAAGGAGAGCAATAAAAAACGGGTTTGATCTATCAATAGGGAGTGGAATATAGATTTCATTGCTGAAGGAAGGTTAAGAGAATAATACTCAAACAATTCACAAATTCATCAAAAATCAATAAGAAAATAGCGTTATAAGATGTGAGGTTTTCAAATTCAATAATTAAAGGCACTTATAGAATATTAAAAAGTAAATATTTTCAAGACAAACCAATATTATCAAACACTACTCAAGAAGAAGTAGGTTTCTTTGTAAATAATTATAATAATGTTAGACCACACTATGAATACAAAATTTAAACTCCTAATGAAATATTTATAACATTCTCATTAAAACAATTAAAAGTTATATTGAAGAGATTATATAAAATTAGATTAAAAGCAAATCAACTGACTTCTTAGGAGAATAATTGTTAAATAGGAAGTAATAAACTATTTTCTTAAGGTAGTAATTTTAGAGATTCGAAAATACTGATTAGTAGGCGCTTAGTTTATTTAGTTATCTTAGTTATAGGGGGGTGGTGCTAGTTCGATTTTTATGTTTTTTCAAAGTGTTTTCAAATTACTCATGAGATGGAGTTCTGCTCAACTATTTTTAATAAATTCCGAAGGTGACATTCCAAAGCTTTTTTGAAAATTTCTACTGAAACTAGATTGGGAATTGTAACCAACTATTTCAGAAATTTCATAGACTTTGTATTTGCCAGAAAGTAATAATTCGGCTGCCTTTTTTAAGCGGGCATTATTTATTAATTTATTTGGACTTACATTAGAAATATCCTTTATTTTACGGTATAAAGTGGAACGACTCATATACAAAATGTCTGCTAGTGATTCGACACTTAAGTTGGTATCTGCCATATTCTCATCTATAATATCATCTAGTTTCTTAATAAATTCTTCATCTATTTTATTGTGAGCAACCGTTTTTAAATGCGATAATGGAGAACTTGAATAATGTTCCATAACATGGCGTCTATTAGACAGCAAATTATCAATTTGTACCAGAATAAAATCCATAGAAAATGGCTTGGAAATATAAGCATCAGCACCTGATTCTATTCCTTTTATTTTTGATTTTATAGCACTTAATGCTGTTAATAAAATTACTGGAATATGGCTTGATTCAATATTAGATTTAATTCGATTACATAATTCAATACCATCCATAATTGGCATAGTAATATCACTAATAACAATATGGATGTTTTCATTATGGATAACTTTTAAAGCCTCTTCTCCATTATTAGCTTTAAAAATTTTGTACTCTTTCCCCAATTCTTTACTCATAAAATTAAGCAGCTCCAAATTATCTTCCACAACAAGTATTTGTGTTTTATTATTTTTGGCTAAAACCTCATTTTCAAATTCTTCATCGCTCTCTTTTATAGCTGTTTTAGAAACATCTTTATAAAGGTTGAATTCACTTTCTTGACGTAATGGCAACATCAAAACAAAAGTATTCATTGTTTTGTCTAAGAACTGTAGTTCTAAAGTTCCTTTATGCAATTCAGTTAATGCATGAGCTAGTGATAATCCAATTCCAGTTCCAGTTTGTGTTTCGGAGCCTGATATTCTAAAAAATGGCTCAAAAATTTTATCTTTAAGACTTTTTGGAATTAAATTTCCATCATTCTTAATTATAAATTCTAAAGAGTTTTCATCTCTAAACATGGTAATTATCACTTTACTTTTAGCATACTTTATTGCATTGCTTAATAAATTACTTAGAATTTTTTTAATAGCTTCTTTATCTACAAAAGCATAAATATTTTTTTCACCTAATTCTAACATCAAATGAATATTTTTTTCTTCAATTAATGGAGTAAATTGTGTTTGTAAGTTTCTAAATAAAACCGATATGTTTGTTTCAACAAAAGTTAAGCCTAAACCTTCCATTTCTGTCTTTCTAAAATCAAGCAATTCATTAACCAAATTCAAAAGCCGAGTTGTATTTTTCTCCATTATTGATAAATTCTGTGGAATTTCAGCAGACTGATACGTTCTTTTTAATAAACTTTCCAAAGGACTTTTAATTAACGTTAATGGAGTTCTAATTTCATGAGCAACATTGGTGAAAAATTCAATTTTAGCGTGATAAATTTCTTTTTCTTTCTGATTATTTAACGCCACAATTTTTTGGTTATTTTTTTTGATATTCATATTGTGATACCTTTGTAAAAGCCAATAAAGAAATCCTGCTATTAGTAAAAAATAGAAAAATAAAGCATATTTACTTGCCCAAATTGGTGGTAAAATAGTAATATCAATAATAGCTTCTTTGCTCCAAACTCCATTAACACTTAACGATTTTACTCTAAATTTATAATCTCCAGAAGGAAGTTCAGTAAAAAAAACTTTATTGTTTTTATCTAAAAAAATCCAATCATCATTAATACCATCTAATTTATACCAATATTGTGTAAGTTCTGGTGCAGTATAGCTTAAGGCAGCAAAATCAATATTAAAATTAGATTGATTATTTTTTAAAGTGATTTGTTTTATATGAGAAATGGATTCTTCTAAAGGAGAATTTTCATTATTTACAACTACATCTTGATTGTTAATTTGAAGCCCAGTAATAAATACTGGAGGATTGTATTTGGTGGTATTAAAATTTTTAGGATTAAAACTAATCATACCATTAAGGTTTCCAAAATACATATCTCCATTTGTGTCTTTAAAAGAAGAATTGTAATTAAACTGATCACTCAAAAGTCCATTTGCAGTAGTAAAAATTTTAACAAACTTTGTTTTATAATTAAATTTCACTAATCCTTTTGAAGTAGTAATGCATAAATTTTGTTCTTCATCTTGCAAAATTGAGTAGATTACATTGCTCGGAAAACCATCTGTAGTACCGTATTTTTTGAATTCTTTTTTTTGCGGATCAAATAAATTTAACCCATTTTCTGTTGCAATCCACAGATTATTTTGTTTGTCTTGAAAAATGGAGGTTATAAAATCATTACTAATGCTTTTATCATTTTTAAAATCATGTTTATAAACAACTTTCTCTTTAGTTTTTGGATTGTAATAAAACAAACCATCTCGATAAGAGCCAGCCCAAAAATTTTCATCATTATCTTTAAACATGCAGGTATAGTGAGTGGTTTCAGAAAAAGACTCAAAGACATTAAAACTATCATTTTTATCATCATACGTATAGATTCCAAAAGAGGTAACTATATATAATTGTTTTTCAGCTGTTTCATAAAAGGTAACAATAAAATCACTCTTTAAGTTACTGTTTATCTTGCTGTAATGCTTTATTACTTTTCCAGAATTGGCATCCATAATATCTAAACCATGCTCAAAAGTTCCAATCCAAATTTTATTTTCTCGCGTTAAAACACCATGTATATTGTAAAAAGAAAGTCCTGATTTTGTTCCATCTGGTTGAAAATTAACAAATTTCTTTGTTTGTAAATCAAATTTATTAATTCCTGCATCTTCGGTACCAATCCAAAGATTTCCCTTATTGTCTTTTTTAATTTCACGCACAGCACTTCCAACAATTGCATTTTCATTTTTGCGAGGAAAGTATTTTTTGAACTGATCATATTGTTTTTGATGATAATTTACTCCACCAAAATAAGTTCCAATCCAAACACCATTTTCTTTATCAATAGTAATAGAATAAGCTGCATTGTCTGAAATTGCATAAGGATCACTTGGGCTTTTTCGTAAATTATTGATTGTTTTATTTTTTAAATCATAAATTGATACTCCAGATTCACTAGCAATCCATAATTCATTTTGATTGCTTTTTTTAAATTGTCTAACAAAAATTGGCTTTTCAGCATCTGTAATAATAGGGAGTGTTTTTTTATTTAAAACATCATACTTATAAACACCATGGTCTCTAGTGCCAATAAAAATTGAATTTGCATCTGATGCATAAATCACTGAAATTGAAAAGGTGTTATTGGGTAATTGTAAATCAATTTTATCAAAACTTTGTGTTGCTTCTGAATAACGATATAGATTATCATAAGAAGATGCCCAAATAGTTCCATTTTTATCAGAAGTAATAGAAGTCGCATAAAAAGAATCTCTACCTTCAAACATATGTATCTGCTCGCTATCAACATTATATTTAACTATGGTTCCAATGGAAATAAACCACAAATTATTTTTCAAATCGTTATCAATATCATTAATACGATTATTGATCGCCTCGTTTAAAAAAGAAAATTTATCTAATTTTTTATCATAGGAATACAATCCTTTATCGGTTCCTACCCAAATGTAATTCTTAAATTCATGTAAAGACTGAATGTAGTTTATTCCTAAAGATGTTTTAGGATTTGCTCCACTACGAAATGTTTTAAAATGATATCCGTCAAAACGGTTCAAGCCATCTTTAGTTCCAAACCATAAAAATCCATCAGTATCTTGAATAGATGCCAAAACTGTATTATTTGACAAACCATCTTCTACCTTATAATGTTTAAAATAATATTCTTGACTAAAAATTTTAAGAGACAAAAACAAAAGACAAACTATTATCCCTATTTTAAAAAACCTTTGCATGTTAATGATATTATTAATTTTTTATAAAAATAACTTATTCAATTCTGTTATGTGTATACATTTTGATATCAATTATATGCAATTACTTCATTATATAAGGATTTGACCTATTAGAACATAATTGTGATACAAAATGGGTTCAAAATTATCTTATCAATATCCTAATTTGGTCAAAAATTTAAAATAGTATTTTTTTTTAGTGTTTAAATTAAAGTATTAATAAAAAACAGAAGCAATATTTTAGAAGTGTTTAAAAAAAAATTACAGCAGCACTTCTACTTTTACAATTACAAAATAAAATTATCTTAAAATGAAAAATAAATTAATAGCTATCGCTTTATTTTCTGTACTAATAATTAGTTGTAAAAAAAGCAAAAAAGAAATAAAAAATGAGCCGATGTCAACTGAAACTTCGGCTACTGAAAGAACAATTTGGACCAAAGAAAAAGCCAACACTTGGTATGCAAAACAACCATGGCTTGTTGGTGCTAATTTTACACCTAACAATGCTATCAACCAATTAGAAATGTGGCAAGCTGATACTTTTGATGCAAAAAAAATTGATGAAGAATTAGGTTGGGCAGAAAGCATAGGAATGAACGTGATGCGTGTTTATCTTCATGATTTACTACACAGAGATGATGCTGAAGGACTTTATAAAAGAATGGATGAATATTTAACTATTGCAGATAAACACCATATAACTACATTATTCGTTTTATTCGATTCTTGCTGGGATCCGTTACCTGTATCAGGAAAACAAAGAGTTCCAACACCATTTTTACATAATTCAGGTTGGGTTCAATCACCTGGAAAAAAAGCACTTTTAGATGAAACACAAACTCCACGTTTAGAAAAATATGTCAAAGAAACCATAGCGCATTTTAAAAACGACAATCGAATTTTAGGTTGGGATGTTTGGAATGAGCCAGATAATATGAACAGACCTGCTTATATAGAAGTGGAAACTGAAAACAAAGAAGAACTAGTTTATAACTTATTAGAAAAAACTTTCGAATGGGCGCGTTCAAGTAATCCATCACAACCATTAACTTCTGGAGTTTGGACTGGTGATTGGTCTGAAGAAGGAATGAAACCTATTTTTAGGTTGCAACTAGAACAATCTGATGTGATCTCTTTTCACTCTTACGATAAGCCTGCTGATTTTATAAACAGAATAAATGAACTAAAACGTTATGGAAAACCATTATTATGTACAGAATACATGGCCAGACCAAATGGCAGCACATTTGAAGGTTTTTTACCAATAGCGAAAGAAAACAAAATTGCAATGTTTAATTGGGGATTAGTAGACGGAAAAACACAGACAAAATTCCCTTGGGACAGCTGGACAAAAGAATATACTTCAGCACCTCCAGTATGGTTTCATGAAGTATTTAACTCAGATGGTACACCTTATAAAAAATCAGAAACTGATTTCATTAAAGAAATTACATCAGAAGTAAATTCTAAATAAAAATTATAATTAATTATTTATTGAAATTCAAATTAACGAGATAAAATATCCCGATAATTTGAATTTCAAGTATAAAAAAGTAATACAATTCTTTAAAACTAAGGAATTGGATAAAATTAAAGAAGATAATCATCATAAAAATTTAATATTATTTATGACAACAAAAAAAAACCTACTAAAACTATTAATAATTATACTATGTATTAGTAGTAATTCTGTATTGGCACAGAAAAAATTTAGCAATCCTATTTTAGATTCTGGGGCAGATCCTTATAGTACGTATCATAATGGATATTACTATTATACGCATACCATGCAAAACAAATTAGTGTTATGGAAAACTAAAAATTTGGCAGATTTAAAGAATGCTGAAAAAAAAACAATTTGGAAGGCTCCAAAAAACACAAATTATTCTGCTGAAATTTGGGCGCCCGAATTTCATTTTATTAACGGTAAATGGTACGTGTATTTTGCTGCAGATGATGGTAATAACAATACGCACAGAATGTATGTTTTAGAAAATGAGTCTGAAAACCCGATGGAAGGAGAATGGATTTTTAAAGGGAAAATTGCAGCACAAACCGATAAATGGGCAATAGATGGTAATGTTTTTACCTACAAAAAAGAATTATACATGATATGGTCTGGTTGGGAAGGCGATACAAATGGACAACAGAATATTTATATCGCCAAAATGAAAACACCAACTCAAATTGATGGCGACAGAGTTAAAATTTCTAGTCCTTCTTATTCATGGGAATTATACGGTTCATTAGATGATGACAAAAATCCTCCACAAGTAAATGTAAATGAAGGACCTCAATTTTTAACAAACAAAAATAAGGTATTTATTGTTTTTTCGGCAAGTGGATGTTGGACGGACTACTATAGTTTAGGATTGCTCACATTTACAGGAAAAAACAATTTGTTGGATTCTTCTGCCTGGGTAAAATCAGAAAACCCAATTTTCCAACAATCAAGCAAAACTAAAGTTTATGCTCCAGGACATAACTCATTCTTTAAATCACCAAATGGAAAAGAAGATTGGATTTTATACCATGCAAACTCCAATCCTGGAGAAGGATGTGGAGTAAAAAGGTCCCCTAGAATGCAGCAACTAACATGGGATAAAAAAGGAAATCCAGTTATAGGTGAACCAATCCCTGAAGGAGTTTCTTTAGTAATTCCAACTATTTAATACTTTAAAATATTATAAAAAATGAAAAAAAATAAATTCATTACCGTTCTTGTTTTAGTATTGATATTACAAATTGCATGTCAGAAAAAACAAAAAGATAATAAAATAGAATCCAATAAGACTTTAAATAAAAATGCAAATACATCAACAAATCAAATTCTTGATTCTGTCAACTTCACAGGAGAAATAGAAGGAAAAAAAACAAACCTATATTGGATAAAAAATAAAAATATTCAAGCAGCATTTACCAATTACGGAGGGCGTTTAGTTAGTTTATTGGTTAGAGATAAAAACAATGAGTTTGCAGATGTAGTGGTTGGATTTAAAAGTGTTAAAGATTATCAACACTCAACAGAACCTTATTTTGGAGCAACTATAGGACGTGTAGGTAATCGAATTGCCAAAGGAAAATTCAATTTGGATGGAAAAAAATATAGTATTCCAGTTAATAATGGAGAGAACGCATTGCATGGAGGTACAAAAGGATATCAAGATATAGTTTGGAATGCAGAAAAAATAAATGATCAAATTTTGGTGTTTACTTATTTTTCTCCAGATATGGAAATGGGATTTCCTGGGAACTTAAATGTTAAAGTGACTTATAGTTTAACAAATGTTAATGAATTGAAAATGGAATATGAAGCTAAAACTGATAAAACAACGATTGTAAACTTAACTAACCATGCTTTTTTTAATTTAAATGGGGAAGGAAGTGGAACTATCTTAAATCATCTAGTGCAATTTAATGCAAAAGAATATACTCCAGTTGATAAAGAATTGATTCCGACAGGTAAAATTGAAACTGTTAGTAACACTCCTTTCGATTTTACAACTCCTCATACTATTGGAGAACGTATTGATACAAAAAATAGTCAATTAGAAAATGGAGTTGGATATGATCATAATTTCGTATTAGATACTAAAATCGAAGAAGACCTAATTCATGTAGGTTCCATAACCGGAGATTTATCAGGAATTGTGATGGATGTATATACCCAAGAACCAGGTTTTCAGTTTTACAGTGGAAATTTTATGAAAAGTGAAAACACGCTAAAAACAGGTACAAAAGATGATTTTAGAACAGCTTTCGCTCTAGAAACTCAACATTTTCCTGATTCTCCAAATCAGCCTAATTTTCCATCAATAACTTTAAATCCAAAAGAAGTTTATCATACCATTTCTGTATATAAATTTTCTAATAGGAATTAATTTTTTAATGGATGTTTAATAGCACTTAAAGATTTACTATTATCAGAAATATAATATTGAAATAAAGTTTTATTAAATTTCTAAATCTTAAAAAAACAAAAATCGAATATTAATATTATCAAAAAATTATTTTTCATTAATAATTTATTTAAATCTCATATTCTATTCAATTTTCATAACAAACACAACAAAATTAACTATATGAGTCATTTGAACATGATTATGAAACAAAATGAGAATAAAATTAAGTCATCAATATGTTAATTTTAGACAAAATTTTAAAGGCTCCTTTTAAGAAATAAATTATAGTATTGATAATTAAAATTAATAATATTATAAAAGCCTTAAAAATTAATTAATTATTTACGAAGTAGATAATTTTCTAAAATTATTTTTTTTTAAAATGAAAATTAAAATCAACAAAAACTAAATTAAAACTATGCTTAAAATGAAGACAAAAATATTTAGCAGCCTTCTTCTTACAATGATGGTATTAGTATGTCCAAAAGTATTTGCGCAATCAACCGACAACTTGATTACTGGAATTGTTATTGATAAAGATGAAATACCTATCCCAGGGGCATCTGTTTTAATTAAAGAAACTTCTAATGGTGTAATGACAGATTTTGATGGGAAATTTTCCTTAAGAAATAAGGGTACGCAAAAACCAATCCTTGTAATTTCCTATATTGGTTATATTACTCAAGAGATTCCGTTAGAAGAAACCAAGAATTTAAAAATTACGTTAAAAGAATCAACAGTAGGTTTAGATGAAATTGTAATAGTTGGTTATGGTACACAAAAGAAAGAGTCAGTTGTAGGAGCAATAAGTACTATAAAACCAAAATTATTACAAGTAGGAACTTCTAGAACATTAGGGAACAACTTAGCAGGCCAAATTGCAGGAGTATATGCAGTTCAGCGATCTGGTGAACCAGGATTTGATGCTTCGGATATAAAAATTCGTGGAATTTCTACTTTTGCAGGTAGCACTAGCCCTCTTGTATTGGTAGATGGAATTGAAAGAAGCTTAAATGATGTTGATCCAGCCTCTATTGAATCTTTCTCTGTTTTAAAAGATGCTGCTGCAAGTGCGGTTTATGGGGTAAGAGGTGCAAATGGAGTTATCTTAATCAATACAAAAAGAGGTTTTGTAGGAAAACCTATTATAGAGGTTAGAGTAGAACATGCTATTCAACAACCTACAAAATTACCAGATTTTATTGGTGCTGGTGATTATATGAAATTATTGAATGAATTAGCATTGGATGCTCCTACTCCTATAACTCCTCCATACAGTGAGGAACGTATTACAAAAACAATTAATAATTATGATCCAGATTTATATCCAGATGTAAATTGGATAGACGCTATTACCAAAGATTATGCAGCTACTACAAGAGCTAGCTTAAATGTTGCTGGTGGTTCTGAATTTTTAAGATATGCATTAACTACTTCCTATTATAATGAAAATGGAATTTTAGCTGCAGATCCTAGTGAATCTTACAACTCAGAAACAAATTTGAATAGAGCTATTGTTCGTACAAATGTAGATGTTAACTTATCTAAAACTACACTGTTAAGGGTGAATATTGGAGGGTTTTTGCAACAACTTCAAAAAGGGACAAGTAGTACTGATGACTTATTTAATACGGCATTTGAAACTACTCCTTTTGCACATCCAGCTATTTATTCAAATGGAACCATTCCTAGAGTGCCTGCCAGAGATAACCCATGGGCTCTTTCAACTCAACACGGATATCAAAGGTTAAATAGCAGTAAAATAGAAAGTTTTGTTTCTATAGAACAAGATTTTAGTAACCTTATTACTGAGGGTTTAAAAGCAAAATTAGTGTATTCTTTTGATAATTATTCTGCAAATAGAGTTATTCGCGATAAAAGTCCTGATTATTATAAAGTTGCTACTTTTAGAGACCTTGCTGGTAATTTATTTTATGAAGAAGGTACTGGTATTGCGTCTTATGGGCAAGAATATCTTAACAGCGGTAATGAGAGTGATTATGGAGATAACCGTAATTATATAGAGGCAAGTGCCACTTATAAGCGTGCTTTTGGAAAACATGACTTGAACGGTTTGTTTTTGTACAACCAAAATAGCTATGATAATGGAGGTATACAACCTTACAGAAATCAAGGAATAGCTGGAAGAATAGCTTATGCCTTTGATCGTAGATATATAGGAGAGTTTAATTTTGGTTATAATGGCTCTGAAAATTTTGAAAAAGGAAAACAATTTGGTTTTTTCCCATCTATGGCTTTGGGTTGGGTTGTATCCGAAGAAAAATTTATGGAGCCTTATGAAGATATTGTAAGTAAACTTAAATTTCGTGGCTCTATTGGTCTAGCAGGAAATGATAAAATTGGAGGTAGAAGATTCGCTTATTTAACAACAATTAATGATAACTCATCAGGTTATACTTGGGGTACTGGCGATGGTGTTTATATAACAGGTATTCAAGAAGGAGAAAGTGGTGTAACAGGTTTAACTTGGGAAAAAGTAACAAAAGCAAATTTAGGTGTAGAATTAGGTTTATTGAACATGATTGACTTAACAGTAGATGTTTTTACTGAAAAAAGAACGGATATCTTTTTGAGAAGAGGTACAGTACCAACTCAGGCTGGGTTTATTAATACACCTTTTGCAAATATTGGGGAAATGAACAACAAAGGATTTGAAGTGGCATTAAATTTTAATAAACAAATAACTCCTGACTTTTACATGAATTGGCGTGCAAACTTTACCTATGCAAAAAATGAAGTAATAGAAAGAGACGAGCCTATCGATTTAAGAGAGCAGTATCCTCATAAATCTACTATAGGTATTCAACACAACACTTTATGGGGACAAACTGCAATAGGTCTGTATACTGAATCAGATTTTGATGCGACTACTGGTTTACTTAATTCAGATTTACCTGAGCCAAAATTAACTAATATATCTGTTCGCCCTGGAGATATAAAATATCAAGATATAAATGGAGATGGAATTATAAATGGTTTAGACGAAGGTTTTATAGGGGGAACAAGAGACCCTCAAATTATTTATGGTTTTGGTAGTACGTCTAGATATAAACAATTCGATTTGAGTTTTTTCTTTCAAGGAATAGGAAAAACATATGACATTATAGGTCAAGGTGGTGAAGATGCTAATCGTTTTATTCCAGGAAGTGGCGCGGGTACTTTAGGTAATATTTACACTAATTATAATGATCGTTGGACAGAATCAAATCAAAGCCAAGATGTCTTTTGGCCAAGATTAACCTACAATACCAATACTAATAATAATGTATCTTCTACTTGGTGGAAAAAAGACATGAGTTTTCTTCGTTTAAGATCTGTCGAAATAGGATATTCTTTGAAAAAAGAGACTGCTGAAAAAATTAAATTAGGAGGACTAAGAGCATATATGAGCGGAAATAATTTGTTTTACATTTCAAAATTTAAACTTTGGGATCCCGAGTTAGATACAAGAACAGGATTGAGATACCCATCTACAAAATCAATTCTTTTTGGTTTAGATATAACTTTATAATTTTTAAAAAAATAAAAATGAAAAAATCATACATTAAAATAGTCTTTCTTTTTTTAGGATTAACATTATCCTTTTATTCCTGCTCTGAGTTTTTAGAGAAAGAGAATGATACCGAGGCTTCTTTAGAAATTGTTTTTAACAGTAAAGTAAAAACAGAGCAATGGTTAGCTGGTTGCTATTCCATGATTCCAGACCCTATTTGGGGGTACGCAAATGATTTAGGTTGGGAAGTTTTAGCAGATGATATGACTCCATCAGAAAGATGGAGAAGCTATGGCTGGGAAATGATACCATATGCTCTTGGCAATTGGTCAACAGATACAAACTGGAGTCCAGGTTATTGGGCTGTATTGCCTCAGAAAATTAGAGAATGTAACATTCTTATGCAAAATGTAAATGCGATACCTCAACAAAAATTCACAGAAAATGATGTAAAATTAATGATTGGTGAAGCTCGTTTTTTGAGAGCTTATTATTATTCGCTATTGATTAATACTTATGGACCAGTTCCTTTTAACCCTGAAGAAATTGTTCCTGTAGAGTATAATCTTCCAGATTTGCTAGTAGGACAAACTCCTTTTGACGAAATTGTAAGTTGGATTGATAATGAGTTGGAAGAAGTTTCTAAAATTTTACCACCATCTTCTGAAGGTAGACAATATGGTCGTGCCACCTCTATTATGTGCAAAGCAGTTAGGGCTAGAATGTTGCTTTTTGCAGCTAGTCCCCTAGTTAATGGAAATCCTGATTATGCTAGTCATATAAATAAGGAAGGAAAAAATTTATTCAGCACTACTTATGATGCAAACAAATGGAAAATTGCTGCGGAAGCGAGCAAAGATTTAATTGAAAGTGCAGAGGCTGCAGGTCATAAATTGTATATAGAGTTGAATGCAGATGGAGACATTGATCCTTTTATGTCTTGTCAAAACTTATTCTTTATAGAAGCTAGTAGAGGGAATCCAGAAATATTATTTGCTCGTCCTGAATCTAATCACGGAGAATACGATAAACATTCAGCACCCCTTGGAAGTGGAGGATTTGGTGGATATGGTGTAACACAATCGCTAGTGGATGCTTTTTTTACAGCGAATGGATTACCAATATCGGATCCAAGCTCAGGTTATGCAGAAAATGGTTTTTCAAGTGAAGACGGTTATTGGGGTGCACCTAATAAAACAAAATGGGATGAAGTGAAAAATACTAAAGGACAAGTTACTGTAGCAGGCACTTATAAAATGTACTGCAACCGTGAACCACGATTTTATTTAGCAGTTAACTTTGACGGACAGTGGTACCCTCAAGGAGAGAGAGAATTAGCGTTTTTTAATGGTCAACAAGATAATAACGGCACGCACGATTCTCCACAAAACGGATATTTAGTAAGAAAAAAGACAGATCCACAACGTGATCCTATAAGAGGTTTCTCCACGCCACGTCAAGGAATTGTATATAGATTGGGTGAAGTTTATTTAAACTATGCTGAGGCATTGAATGAATCCAATCCTGGAAATGATGAAATTTTGTTTTATTTGAACAAGATTAGAGAAAGAGCTGGAGTTAGAATCTATACAACTGGAGGAACGGATGCTACTAGCATTCATATAGACCTTAATGACCAAGACAAAGTTAGAGAGCTAATTCACATGGAAAGAAGAGTAGAGCTTTGTACTGAAGGTATTCGTTATGACGATTTAAGAAGATGGAAAGAAGCAGAGGATAAATTAAACACTCAATTTTATGGAATGAACTTTTATGGTAAAAATACTTCTGAATTTTACCAAAGAACACCTTATCAAACCAGAATCTATAGAAAATCATTTTATTGGTTTCCAGTACATTTATCTGAAATTGTAAAAAATCCAAATTTAGTTCAAGCTCCTTATTGGTAGAATATAATTTAAAATATAATTAAAATGAAACATATTAAAAATATAATCTCATTTGTAATAATGAGTATAATTCTAATCTCTTGTGGAGATAATGGACTTGAAAATGCCGACTGGCTTAAAGAACCAGTATTTGATACGCCTATGACATTAACACTTTCTTCTGAAGAAGTTGTTATGACAAAAGGTAATGATGACGCAATAGCCATAACATTTAACTGGACACCAGGAAATGATAGAGGGCCGGAAACTAGTTTGCAATATTTTTTCCGTATGGACATTGAAGGTAATAATTTTGGACAAGAAACTGCTGTTCAAGAAGAAATTCCATCTGGTGTTTTTAGTAAAACTTATACTGCAGGTGAATTAAATTCTTTGTTATTGAAAAAATTTGGTCTTCGTGGAAATGTTCTCACGAATTTGGAAGCACAAATAATAGCAAGAGTTAATAATAGTGAACAATTTCAAAAACCAGAAATAGCTACAGCTAGTTTTTCAGCAACAACTTTTAGCCTAGGTCCACTACCATTATTTATGGTTGGAGATGCCATAAGTGGAGGTTGGGATTATAGCTCAGGTGTAAGTTTGCCTGAAATAACTGAGAGAACAATATATAACTATGTTGGAAATTTCTCAATAGGGGCATTCAAAATCATTGAAAACCCGGGTAATGAGTTGCCTTCTTATGATCCAGCTAATGGAAATACTATAGTTTATAACGAAACTGACCCAAGAACAAATGACAATGTTTTTAAAGTAGAACATACAGGTCGTCATTCTTTTTACATGGATATAGATGAAGGGACTTATATTTTTGGATATATCCCTTATGAAAGTATTTATATGGTAGGAAATGCTATAACTGGGATAGGTTGGGATATTGGAAATGCTAAAAAAATGACATGGAATACTAAAGTCCCTGAAGAATTTAGCTATACAGGAAAATTTGATGCTGGACAATTTAAACTTTACACACAACAAGGTGATTGGAATGGTAGAGCTTTAATGCCTGCAGTAAATGAAACAAAAATTGTACCTGATGCAAACCCTATACCAATGTCGCTGATGCCTAATGCTCAGCCAGATAATAAATGGGTTATTGAAAGTGCTGGGACTTATAAGCTTATTGTTAATCCAGCGAAAATGACAATTCAGTTAAAAACGGTAAATTAAATTACTATAATCTTCAATTAAAATAAATCCAATTATTTTAAGAAGTCAAAGTTTTAAAATTAAAAATTTAGTTTAATTTCTTTTAATTGAAGGTTGTAGTAATTGTGTAGCGATATTTTAATAGTGATTAATTTTTGTCTTTAGCTTTAAAATTAAAAAAATACTGATATACCGAAATTGTATTTGAGCTTATTAAATTGTGAAAGGAAACTTAATAATAATTAAAATAGATATAAAAATGAAAAAAAAATACATATTGTTATTATTACTATTTATAGCATCAATTAGCCCAATAAAAGCGCAAACGAGTGGCAATCCTTTATTTACAGGAGCAGATCCTGAAATTCACTACTTTAATAATAAATATTATATCTACACCACTGCTATTTACGGCACACAGTTTCATGCATATTCCTCCAATGATTTAACCAATTGGGTTGACGAAGGCCTTATTTTTGATCTTTTTCCAGATAGTCCCTGGGCACAATACAATGGCTGGGCTCCAGCAGTAGTTTTTCGCAACAATAAATACTATTTTTATTATACTGCCGAAACCAAAATAGGTTTAGCTGTTGGTAATACACCTATTGGTCCATTTACTGATATAGGTTCACCACTTATCGGAACAGATCCTTACACTGATGATATAATTGACGCCAATGTTTTTGTTGACGATGATGGACAAGCCTATATTTATTATGGAGGTTCAGGCAAAAGCAGAATGGTGGTGCGTAAATTAAATCCGGATATGATTTCATTGGCCACTGGTCCTACAGATATCACACCTCAAAATTATACCGAAGCGCCTTATATGGTAAAGCGCAAAGGAATTTATTACATGACGTATTCTAATGGATCCTGGTTTAATGATACGTATAATGTGCAATATTCTACTTCAACTTCACCCATGGGACCATGGACCTATAGAGGTAAAATATTAAGTTCCAACTCAGAGGACAAAGGTCCTGGACATCATGGAGTATTAAAAATAGGAAACTGTGATGAATATTATATGATCTATCACAGATATGAAAACGGTACATCAGGAGACAGAAAAATTGCTATTGACAGAATGTATTTCAATTCCGCTGATTTGATTGACCCTGTTAATATGACCAATTATGGTGTTGCGCCAAGAGTCCCGGATCAATCGTGTCCTACGCAAAGTATCGTTTCGGGCGGTATTTATAAATTAACGCACAAAGGAACGAATCAATGTTTGGATGTTTACAATAACGGAAGCCAATCGGGAGCGAATGTGCAGCAAAGTACAGACAACGGAAATGATGCACAGCGTTGGATTGTTACATTGGAGGCTGATGGTTTTTATAAATTAACGCATAAAGGAACAGCTCAGGTTTTAGATGTTGATAATAATGTTAGTCAGTCTGGCGCCAATGTGCAGCAATGGACAGATCTTGGTACTAATGCACAACGTTGGAAAATTGAAAAGATGTCTGATGGGTATTATAAATTGACGCACAAGGGAACCAATCAATCTTTGGATGTAGATAATAATAGCAGTCAGTCGGGTGCTAATGTACAGCAATGGTTGGATAATCCTAATGCAAATAATGATGCGCAACGATGGAAATTTGATTTAATTGAAGTTCCAATCGTTTCCGGTGGTGTTTACAGACTGACCCATAAAGGAACTAACCAAGGTCTGGATGTAAGTGGAGGAAGCACACAGCAAGGAGCTAATGTGCAACAACATAATCCTAACGAAACTGATGCACAGCGCTGGGTAATCACAAAAGAAACTGATGGGTTTTATAAATTAACTCACAGAGGAACCAATCAGGTCTTGGATGTAGATAATAATAGCAGTCAAGCTGGAGCCAATGTACAGCAATGGACAGATCTTGGAACTAATGCACAACGTTGGAAAATTGAATTGATGCCTGATGGCTATTTTAAACTTACGCACAAAAACACTAGTTTATGTCTTGATGTTGTAAGTAACCTCGCTGAACCAGGAACAAATGTACACCAATATACAGATAATGGTAACGATGCACAACGCTGGAAACTAGATTTGATAAAACCGATAACAAGTGCTGCCAAATCAGCGGAAGCATCATTAAAGACCGAAAAGGAAATTACAACAACATACATAAATGTATATCCAAACCCAGTAAGTAATACGCTTTTCTTTACAACCGAAATGGCTGGAACTAACGTGAGTATTTTTTCGTCAACAGGAAATTTGGTTTCACGACAAAAAGTAGATAGTAATAACAGTATTAATGTTTCAAAATTAAATACAGGCATTTATTTTATCAAGATAAACAAAGATGGAAAAAAAATTATAAAAAAAATTATAAAGGTTCATTTATGACTTTTAATTGTTTGTAGAAAAAAAACTAGACAAAACAAAGCACTATCAAATAACTAATAAAAAGTAACATGAAGAAAATTATAATTACAAGTTTCATTTGTATATTTTTTTTCAATAAAATTAATGCACAACAAAATGTTGTAATTGATGGAAATGCAAAATTTACAGTATTAAGTCCAATTTTAATTAGGACAGAATATGCTGGAGATGGCGTGTTTGAAACAAAAAAGAGTTTCAATATTACCAATCTAGATTTGCAAGTCCCGACTTATACTTCTCAAGTTAATGATGGATGGCTAAAGATTCAAACAGAAAAAATTTTATTGCGCTATAAGCAAAATTCTGGTAGTTTTAATCCTTCTAACCTTATAATTAACTTAAATAATAAGGGACAGTCTGTAGAAGCAAAACCATGGCCTTTAAATGTTACTGGGTATAAAAGTGAAGCTGAAAACACCTCCTTATTTAAAAGTGCACATTTAGCTACTAATCATAGTGGATATACAGGGGCGGGATTTGTTGCAGGACTTACCGATGTTGGAGCAGGAATGGGATGGAAATTAAATAATCAATTAGAAAGAGACTATGCTTTATCCATAAAATATGCCAACGGAATGGAAAATCCTAGAACCGTTAGTTTATATATAGATAATGTTAAAACCCAAATTACTTTACCAGAAACTGATAATTGGGATTCATGGGGAATTTTTAAAAAATATATTTCTTTAACACAGGGATATCATGAGGTTAAACTTGTTTGCGAAGAAGGTGATACTTATAACGTAAATATTGATTGGTTGGAGTTAACCCCTGTTCTGAAAATTGATGAAATTAGTGAAGCCGAAAACACAACACTAGTTGATGCAACTACATCATTTAATCATGCGAACTATTCAGGATCTGGCTTTGTTTCAGGTCTTGAAAATATTGGGTCAAGTATAATTTGGGGAATTAATAATGATGGTGCTACAGGGAATTATACTCTTTCATTACGATATGCTAATGGTCAAGGAGGAGATGGTCAACATGTAGCACGTACCATAAGTTTGTATATTAATGGTAATAAAACTCAAATATCCCTTCCTCCTACTGATAGTTGGGACACGTGGGGTATTTTTCAAAAAGATGTTTCATTTAATACTGGTTTTCATACTATTAAGCTTTCATGTGATTCTGGAGATACATACAATGTAAATGTTGATTGGCTTGCAATAAGTCCTTCAGATGCTCCATTACCAGATCCTCTTCCAATATCACAAAAAACAAATTTAGGAGGAGGCGCACGTTCGCTTGATGTAAAAGGAGGAAAAATTCCTTTATGGGATGGACTTATGAGTCAAGATGGTTGGCATTTAATTGATGATAGCAAAACAGCTTTAAGAGAACCTGATGGATGGGTATCTAATAGACCTTTTCATCAAGGAGGATACCAAGATGGTTACTTTTTTGGATACGGAACAAATTATCAAGCAGCTTTAAAAGATTTTTACAAAATAACAGGAAACCCTCCTTTGTTGCCTAAATGGGCTTTTGGCGTGTGGTATTCTAAATATGAGCCTTATACAAGTTCATTTTATCAAACAGCATTGTTACCAAGATTTCGTGAAGAAAAAATTCCTTTAGATGCTTTGATTATTGATACTGACTGGAAATCTCCACATCAATGGAATGGATGGAATTGGAACAATAACCTATTTCCAGATCCACAAAGTTTTATTAATTGGACAAAAGAAGAAGGTCTTGCAATTGCGCTTAACATACATCCTTCTATCCAAAATGATGATCCAAACTTTGGGAAAGCAAATGCTATAGCAGGAGGGCTAAATGGTAATGGAACACATCATTTTGACTTTAGCAATAGAAACCATGCAAAAGCATATTTTGATTTACATGAATCATATAATGATCAAGGAATTGACTTCTGGTGGCTGGATTGGGTCGATGGGAAAATTAATATGGAAGTTAAAGGATTGCCACAAGAAGCTTGGTTGAGTCACTTGTATTCAGAAAATAGAACAGCTCGCGATATGAGAGGTTTTGCTTTCTCACGAATTGGAAACGGATTTAATGGTTATGGAGATAGTGGAATTCCAGACATGGCATGGTCTGACCATCGTTATACACTTCATTTTACAGGTGATACATTTGATGATTGGAGTTTACTTGAATTTGCTTCAACCTTTACTATTTCTGAAGGAAACTTAGGAATACCTTATGTATCACATGATATTGGAAGTTTCAAGGGTAGAACATTACCTGATGATAAATACATGCGTTGGTTACAGTTTGGAACTTTTCAACCTATTTTTCGTTTACACTCTGATGATAATGATGATAGTTATCGTTTGCCTTGGCAATACCCTAATGTAGAAGAACAAGCAAAAGATTTTATCCGTTTGCGTCATGCGTTAGTACCTTATACGTATTCTTTAGCACAGGAATCATCTACTGGTGGATTGCCGATAGTAAGAGGTATGTATTTCTATTATCCTGAAGTAGCACAAGCTTATTCTTTTGATAAACAATATTTTTATGGGAAAAACATGCTGGTTTCGCCTATTGTAACACCAGGAGAAGTTGCTTCTACAGAAGTTTGGTTTCCTGAAGGCAAATGGACTAATTATTTTACAAACGAAATAATAACTGGTCCAGCCGTAAAAACGTTTTCTGCGAATTATAGTACAATGCCAGTATTTGTGAAAGCAGGAGGAATTATTCCTTTAAAACCATATTCTGATTATGTGAAACAAAAAGTAGATGATGAGTTAACTTTAAAAGTATATACTTGTGCTGATGGCGATTTTACGCTCTATGAAGATGAAGGTGAAAATTTAAACTACAAAGTAGGAAAGTATGCGCTTACTAGCATTAATTATAATGATGGCCAAAAAGAACTTACCATAGCCGCACAACAAGGAAACTATAATGGAGCACCACAAAAACGAAGCTATGATATTGAATTGCATAATTTAACAATACCAACCCAAGTTCTTTTAAACGGTACAGCTCTTAATAAGATTACACCCAACTCAGGAGAAGGCTGGTGGATTGATGACAATATAATTTATGTTCACCTAAATGAATCATCTGTTTTAGAAGACAAGATACTTTCTTTTGCAGGAACACTTTCTTTAAAAGAGGAAATTTACAAACAAGATATAAAGCTATATCCAAATCCAGCAAACAAATATTTTTTCTTTTCTACAGAAATGATTGGTTCCAATGTTCGGATTTTTTCACCAGCAGGAAGTTTAATTTCAGAAGAAAAAGTTAATAGCAATAATAGTATTGATATCTCAAAATTGAGTACAGGTATTTACTTTATTGTTACAACTAGAGGTGGAGAACAAATTGTAAAGAAAATAATTAAAGAATAATTATATAAACCTAAATAAATTAATAACCATTAAAACTAAATATTATGAAAAAAAAATATTTTAAACTATTAGTATGTTGCGCTATGCTTATTTTAAGCTTTTCATCATGGAGTCAAATTAATAATTCAATAGGTATTAAAGGAACAGCAACTACTAAACCAGAGGATAGTGCTTGGGGTATCCCAATGCTACAGTCTTCTGAAGATCCGGCTATTTTTACAGCTGTATGTACATTAATTGCAGAAGGAGACTTAAAGTTCCATTCGGATCGTGATGGAGATCCTAATGTAAATAGCTGGTTTTATGCTCCTGAAGCTAATACACCTATTTTATCAGCATCAACTTATGTAGTTGGTACTCATGGAGTAGATCTTAACAACAAATGGATTGTAGGAGAAAACGAAGGAGGTCTTTATAAAATAACTATAGATACTAGTGCTGAAACAATCAAAATAGAACCAACAGAACCAATAGCTGCTATAGTAGGTACTGCAACCTCTAATGGTTATAACCTTCCTGGATTATCATTTACGCCTACATCAGATCCAAACATTTTGACCTGGACAGGAGACATGTTTGTAGGAAGCTTTAAAATTAATTTAACCACTGGAGAATGGAATGACGACTATTGGTTTACAGCTCCGGCTGTTGATACACCTATAATGAATAATGGTGAAACAATAGCTAATGCAGATGCTATAAGGTCAATCGCAGGTAACCCTAATGATAATAAATGGATAGTCTCAGAAGCAGGTGAGTATAAAGTAGAGGTTAATGTTGCTACAGATAAGATCACTATATACGATAGTGCAAGTTTAGGAGTAGCTACTAATTTAATGGAAGAAAAAATAGCTATTTATCCTAACCCAGTAGCAAACACTCTTTCCTTTGATAATGCTTTAAAAGGAGCAAATGTGAGTGTTTTTTCAATAATTGGAAGTTCAATTTTAGAACAAAAAGCAACGAATAATTCTATAGATGTATCAAATCTAAAATCAGGCGTTTACTTTGTGGTTTTTGAGAAAGATGGAGTAAAAGCTACAAACCGATTTGTGAAAAAATAAATTATGATAAATGCGTCTATAACCAGAAACATATGGGTTCTATTGTTTTTACTATTTTTCACTAATCTTTTTTCACAAACAGCTGATCAAAGAGCAGAAAATTTACAAAATGGTACCAATACCGCCTTTATGTCTTCTGATAAAAGCTATTATAAACATAATAGTTCATCAGATAATGATCCTTATGGTTATGGTTATTGGACGCAGGCACATACTCTTGAAACATTAGCAGATGCATACCAAAGAACTCGAAATCCTATGTATGTAGATCGAATGAAAAATATTATAGCGGGAATTCGTAAATACAACAGTTATGGTTCAGGAAAGTATCACAACGATTTTTACGATGACTTAGAGTGGCTATGCTTAGCAGCTTTCAATTGCTATAATGCTACCAAAGACCAAGAGTTTCTAGATGCAGTTCATCAAATATGGACAGAAATTAAAACAGGATATATAAATGGTGCAATTTCGTGGAAAAAAGATTGCACCACTCCCTGTAAAAACTCTATTGCGAACAGTCCTGCTATTGTTATTGCTGTTAAATTATATCAATTGGAAGGAGATAACGCCAACCTGCAAATGGCAAAAGATATTTATACTTGGATGAAGACTAATGTATTTAACGCTCAAGGAGGTATTTGGGATAGTCCAACTAACTTAGATCCTGATTGGCAATTCTCTTATAATTCGGGTATGTTTATTGCTGCGTCTTTGCAACTCAACCTTGTAACTGGAGAACAGTCTTATATCGATGATGGTATCAAAGCCAGTGACTTTATGATGAATTATAGAAGAAATGGCGGTGGTGCGTTTTACTTAAATGAAACAGGACAAGGAGATGGAGGCTTATTCAAAGGAATTTTTGCAAAATGGTTTATCGAGTTTGTTCGTATTGCTAATCTACCTCAAGCAAAAAAAGACCATTATTTACAAACAATTAAATATACAGCCGATTATGTATGGAGACATGCAGTAAATAAGTCAACTTATTTGATCAATTCTGATTGGAAAATATTACCCACTGAATCAATAGATTTATCTACACAAACAACTGGTCTTCATTTATTTGAATCAGCTGCCAGTTTAAACAAGGTGCACATTTATCAAGATATTAATTATGCTGGATTTTATTCACAACTTTCTGCAGGTGATTATACCTCTGCAGAACTTTTGTCAAGAGGCACTCCTGATAACTTCATTACATCTTTGACTATTCCTGAAGGATATGAAGTAACCGTTTATGAAAATGATAATTTTACAGGATCTTCTAAACTATTTGCAGCAAATTCAACTTGGCTTGACGATTGGAATGATCGAATTTCTTCTATAAAAATTGTAGATACCAATACTCCTATTGAAGGACCTATTCCTGCTGACACGACTGTGATGAATGTTTTTCAGGAAGAAAATTATACAGGATACAATGTTGCTCTTGATCTTGGCGATTACACGTTAGCACAATTGCAAGAGAAAGGAGTATTAGATAAGGATATTAGCTCTTTAAAAATATCAAAAGGGTTTAAAGTTGCACTATATGATGGCGATAATTTTACAGGAAATTCAAAAAATTTCACTTCGGATAGTGCTGAGATTATCGATTGGAATAACAAAACAACTTCCTTACGTGTTCGTGCCAATGGTGACATAACTTTGGGAAGCGTAATTTATAATTTACAAAATAAAAACAGTAATTTGAATATGGCTGTTTCAGGTTCTAGCCAAGCTGATGGAGGAAATATAGTACAAGAGATGATTAGCACTGATGACAATCAAAAATTTATTTTTACCCATCTAGGTGATGGTTTGTATAAAATTATTGCCAAACATAGCGATATGGCATTAACCATTGAAGATTATAACTCAGATAATGGAGTTAATGTGAGTCAATCTACTTACAGTGAAGTACCAAATCAACAGTTTGTATTGGTACAAACAGATGATGGATATTACAAAATTATACCTAGAATTAGTGGGAAATTAGTGGAAGTTTCTGGGTTTAGCACTGCTAATGGTACAAACGTACAGCAATGGGAAGATGTGAATAGCCAAGGTAGTGGACAATGGAGTTTAATAACACTAGAGATATTGGGTATTGAAAATCAAAAAGATGTAACAGCATCTTCAATAAATATATTTCCAAATCCAGTAGAAAACATCCTTTTCTTTACTACAGAAATGGAAATTATTAAAGTTAGTGTTTATTCTTCCACAGGAAGTTTAGTTTTAGAAAAAAAAGTAGCTAATAACAACAGTATTGATGTTTCTAAATTAAGTACAGGAATTTATTTTATAATGACAAACAAAGACGGAAGGCAAATTGTAAAAAAAATCATAAAGAAATAACACACCATTAAGCTGCATTTATAGCTTTTAATTCTTTGATGTAAAAGAAAATTCAAATTTCGGTAATCTTTAATACATAACACAAAAAACAATGCAAATTTTCCAATATTTTTTTTATACCTAAACAATGTAATTATGAAATTAATTTTTAGAAACACAAAAACAAACCTACTTGGTATAAGTAGATTGACTATAATATTATTACTTGGATTAAATGTTTTTGTAGCTTCTGCTCAAACTCAAAAACCACCACTCATGGGGTGGGCAAGCTGGAATAATTTTCGAGCGAATATTAATGAATCTATAATAAAAGCACAGACTGATGCTATGGTATCGTCTGGGTTAATTAATGCGGGGTATAAATATATAAATATTGACGATGGTTTTTTTGATGGTCGTAATGCAGATGGCTCCTTACGAATAGATGCTGTTAAATTTCCTAATGGAATGAAATTTTTGGCTGATTATATACATGATAAAGGTTTAAAAGCTGGATTTTATTCTGAAGCAGGTTCAAACACCTGTGGCTCAATGTATGATGGTCAAACTGGAGGTGCTGGTGCTGGTTTATATGGTTACGACCAAGAAGATATCGATTTAATATTCAAAACGTGGGGATATGATTTTATAAAAGTAGATTATTGTGGAGGGAAAGAACTGCATCTAGACGAGAAAACTCGATACACAGCTATCAAGCAAGCTATGGAGAATACAGGTATAACAGGTATTGGTTTAAACGTTTGTAGATGGCGATTTCCAGGTGCTTGGGTTACTCAGGTTGCTGACTCTTGGAGAGTTTCGGATGATATTACACCTCATTGGAATAGCGTTATTAATAATTTTAATAAAAATGCGTTTTTATCTGCCTATTCTAGTCCTGGTCATTATAATGATATGGATATGTTACAAGTAGGTAGAGGGTTAACAGCTGAAGAAGATAAAAGTCATTTTAGCTTGTGGTGTATTATGTCCTCTCCTTTAGTTTTAGGCAATGATTTAACCAGTATTACAGCAACAACAAAAGAAATACTTAAAAATTCAGAAATGATTGCTGTAAATCAAGATGTTACTGGTGGTCAAGCTCATCGAGTTTTTGACGATGGTGCAGGTTTACAAGTATGGGCAAAAAACATGAATGGAAAACAAAGTAAAGAGAGAGCCGTTGTTCTTTTCAATAATAGCACATCAGCAGCTTCTATATCTGTTAAATGGGCAGATCTCAATTTGGTTGGTCCAGCTACAGTTCGTGATTTATGGTCACATACCGATCTAGGTAGTCAAGATGCTATGTACACAACTATTGTTCCTTCTCATGGTGTGGTTGCATTGAAGGTTGTTGGAAGTGGTGCTAAACTACAAGAAGTTTTTGAGGCAGAGTATGCTTGGATCAATAATTTTAATGTATATCAATCTAGGACATATCCAAATGCAGATGAAGAAATAATTCCTGACCAAGGTCGTGCAAGTGACGATGGTTCATGTTCAGGAAGAGCTAAAGCGGTTTGGTTGGGGAATCGTGCTGACAATTATATCGAGTTTCGAGATGTTTTTGCATCAGCAGCAGGTAGTTATATGCTTACGATGTCGTATTTAAGTGGCCAAAATAGAGATGCAACAATTAGTGTAAACGGTGTGGATACAATTCTTAAAAATTTAAATTCGGGTTCATTTGACACATTAAAGGATATTACATTAAGCGTAACATTGAATCAAGGTTATAATACCATACGTATTTCGAATACAACTGGATGGTTACCAGATATTGATAAAATTCAATTTTCAAACCTGAATATTTTAGGAGTAAAAAAACAAAACAAGTTAGACTCTACTATAAATGCATATCCAAACCCAATAGGAAATACACTTTTCTTTAAAACAAAAATGAAAGGAATCAAAGTAAGTGTTATTTCTACAGAAGGAAAGTTGGTTTCAGTACAAAATGTAAAAGATAATAAATTGGATGTTTCGGGTTTAGCAGCGGGAGCTTATTTTGTTGTTTTTGACAAAGAAGGTAGGAAAATCACAAAACGATTTATTAAAAAATAATATCAAATAATATTTTCTTGCTTTTTACAATTAAGAATTAATTAAATACTTAGAGATGTCTTATAAAAATAAAAATTATGATACGAATTAAAAAAAATAGTTATAATCTAAAAGTCCAATTGAGATTCATTTTTGTGCTATTTTTAATATTTATAAGTTTAACTACTTCTGTTCAAGCACAACAAAGTGGTAATCCTTTATTTACTGGAGCAGACCCAGAAATTCATTATTTCAATAATAAATATTACATCTATCCTACAGCAGATGCTGGTAAACAATTTCATGCTTATTCTTCAATTGATTTAACAAACTGGCAAGATGAAGGTGTTATTTTTGATATTGGATCTCAAAGCAGTTGGGCTAATAATAATGGTTGGGCTCCAGGCCTTGCTTACAAAAATAATAAATACTATTTCTATTATACTGCAGAAGTAAAAATAGGAGTTGCCGTTGGCGATTCTCCAACAGGTCCATTCACAGATATAGGCTCTCCGCTCATTGCAACAGATCCATTTACAGATGACATTATCGATGCAATGGTTTTTACAGATGATGATGGAGAAACTTATATTTATTATGGTGGATCAGGAAAAAGCAAAATGTCGGTTCGAAAATTAAATCCAGATATGATTTCTTTAGCCACTGAAGCTATAGATGCAACTCCTCCAAATTATACAGAAGCACCATACATGGTAAAGCGAAAAGGTATTTATTATATGATGTATTCTAATGGTTATTGGGGTAATGATTCTTATAATGTACAATACTCAACTTCCAATTCTCCTATAGGCCCTTGGACATATAGAGGTACTGTCCTAAGCTCAAACCCAGAAGACAAAGGACCAGGACATCATTCTGTTATCAAAATAGGAGATTGTGATGAGTATTATATTGTATATCACCGTTATGAAAATGGTCTAGGTCAAGATAGAGTAATTGCTATTGATCATATGTATTTTAATGCAGATGATTTGATTGAGCCCATAAACATGACCAATTATGCGGTAAAACCAAGAATATCAGATAACTCTTGTTCATCACTACCAATATCTCCAATTGTTTCAGGAGGTGTTTATAAATTAGCACATAAAGGAACAAATCAGTATTTAGAGGTAGATGGAAATAGCAATCAACCCAATGCGAATGTGCAGCAAAATACAGATAGTGGAAGTGATGCGCAACGTTGGGTAATTACCATTCAATCAGATGGTTTATATAAATTAACACATAAAGGAACAAATTTATGTTTAGATGTAGCTAACGGAAGTATCCAGCCTAACGCTAATGTTCAGCAGAATACTGACAACGGAAATGATGAACAGCGTTGGAAATTAGAACCTATGACAGATGGTTATTTTAAAATAACACATAAAGGAACGAATCAAAGTTTAAATGTAAATCAAAATAGCAGTGCTCCTTTTGCTAATGTAATACAAAACACAGATAATGGAAATGATGAGCAACGTTGGAAATTGGAATTAATTGAAGCTCCAATTCTTTCTGGAGGATTATACCGATTAAATCATAAAGGAACTAATCAGGTAATAAGTGTTGATGCAGATAGCACATCACCAGGTGCAAATATACATCAATGGACAGATAGTGGTAATGTTGATGCACAACGTTGGTATATTACGCTAGAAAATGATGGTTTTTACCAGATAAAACATAAGGGAACAAACCAAGTTATGGATGTTGATAATAATAGTACTAACGACGGTGGAAATGTACATCAATATAATGATACTGATAATGATGCGCAACGCTGGAAACTAGATTTGATGCCAGACGGTTATTTTAAAATGACGCATAAAGGCACCACAAAATGTCTTGACGTAGATAATAATCGCTCAGAACCAGGAACAAACATACAACAGTGGGAAGACAATAATAATACAGCACAACGTTGGAAGCTTGATTTAATGCCAGATGTGAATCCATTAATTGGCACAGGAACAGGTTTACCCGGAAACTATTATAATGGAAGTAACTTTCAAACATTTGCATTTAGCAGAGTAGATCCTTCAATTAATTTTGATTGGCACTTTACTTCTCCAAATCCTAACGTTAATGCAGATTTTTTCTCAGTGCGTTGGCAAGGACAAATTCAGCCAAAATATAGTGGTGAATATACTTTTTACGTGAATAGTAACAATGGAAGAAGACTTTGGATTAATAACGAATTGATTATTGATAAATGGATTGATGATATAAGTGAACACCGAGGGAAAATCACGTTAGTTGCTGGTCAAAAATATAATATCAAATTAGAATATTATGAAGAAAGTAGTGCTGCTAATTGCAAACTAGAATGGTCAAGTTTTCTGCAAGGCAGAGAAGTAATACCAATGTCTCAACTTTATGAAAGTACTTTAGGTATTGATGATTTACAAATAAGCCAAAAAATAAATATAGCAAATCCTGTTGATCAGCTATTACACATTATTTCAGATATTAATTTATCAACTGCAGATATTCAAATTTACAATATTCAAGGCAGATTAATGAGTACTCCTAAAAAGCATGGTGAAGATTTCTATGTGGGGAATTTAGCCCAAGGTCTTTATTTTCTGAAAATCCATATTAATGGAGTTAAATACACTAAAAAATTCATAAAAAAATAAACTAAAAAAGTAACTAATCCTAACAGAATCTTTAAAAAATAAAAATAGATTCCTTCTGATGAAAGGATTTAAAGATTAATCTTAAAACACGATATGAAAACAAAACATTTTTTAATTACAATTTTTTTACTTGCTTCTGCAAGTTTATTTGCTCAAGAATATAATCCTATTGCAAATCCATCAGCAGTAGTATTATCAGAGAATACCAGATTTACAGTGCTCTCTCCACGTGTAATCCGTATGGAATGGAGTGAAGATGGCAAGTTTGTAGACAATGCTTCATTAACTTTTGTAAATAGAAACGTTACAGTCCCATCGTTTACTAAAAAAGAAACTAATGGTATTCTAGAAATTGTTACTGATTTGGTAAAACTAAACTATAAAATTGGTTCAGGGAAGTTTAGCGACAAAAATTTGAGTGTTGAATTTATTGCTAACGGTAAAACTATTGTTTGGAAACCTGAGATGCCTAATAATGGAAATCTTATGGGCACAACACGTACTCTAGACGGAGTGGACGGTGCCTCCAAAGAACTTGAAAAAGGTATAATTTCTCGTGATGGTTGGTATTTAATAGACGACACCGAGCGCCCGATATTTGATAATTCAGAGTGGGCTTGGGTAAAATCACGCCCAGAGAATAAATCTCAAGATTTATATTTATTTGCTTATGATTCAGATTATAAAATGGCCTTAAAAGACTATACAGATATTGCTGGTAAAATAGCAATGCCTCCAAGATTTGCTTTTGGTTCTTGGTGGTCGAGATATAGAGAATATTCAGATACAGAATTACGTGATCTTGTTGGAGAATTTAAAATGCATGATGTTCCTTTGGATGTATTTGTAATCGATATGGACTGGCACGTAAAATCATTACCAGAATTCTTCAAAGATGGTCAGCGACAAAAAGATCAAGCAGGTGAAGATTCAGGATGGACAGGTTTTTCATGGAATAAAAATTTGTTTCCTTCTCCAGAAAAGTTTTTAAAATGGACAGATGAAGAGAACCTAAAGACATGTCTGAATTTGCATCCTGCTTCAGGAATACAGCCTTATGAAGATGCATATCCTGCAATGGCAAAAGCCATGGGAATTGATCCAGCTACAAAAAAATATGTCCCTTTTGATATTACAGATAAAAAATTTGCTACCAATTATATGGATTTGGTGTTGCGTCCTATAGAAAAATCTGGAGTTGACTTTTGGTGGTTAGATTGGCAACAATGGGGAAGCACTGATATTCCTGGAGTTAACCCAACTTTTTATTTAAATTATGTGCATTATAGTGATATGGAGCGTCAGGATAAAGTACGCCCACTTATTTTTCATAGATGGGGAGGATTAGGAAATCATAGATATCAAATAGGATTTTCTGGAGATACGCATGTAACTTGGGAATCTTTAAACTATCAACCTTATTTTACATCAACTGCAGCAAATGTTGGGTTTGGTTATTGGAGTCATGATATTGGAGGACATCAAGGAGATGCAGGTACTGCAGAACTATATACAAGATGGATTCAATGGGGTATTTTTAGTCCAATATTTAGAACTCACGCTACTGCTGCACCACAGCACGAAAGAAGAATTTGGGCATATCCGTTAGATAATTTTCTTATTATGAGAGAGGCTTATTTGCTAAGATATGCTTTAGTACCTTATTTATATAATGAAGCACATAACACTTATAAAACAGGTGTTTCTACGGTACATCCAATGTATTACGATTATCCAAAGGAAGAAAATGCGTATTCTATAGCCAACCAATATATGTTTGGACGTGATATGATTGTAAATCCAATTACTAAACCTTTGGATGGTGACAATGTAGCTGTACAACAAGAAACTTGGCTTCCAGAAGGGAAATGGTATGAATATAGCACAGGAAGCATAGTTGAAGGTGGTAAAAAAGTTACAATGCCATTTACCTTAAGTGACATTCCAGTTTTTATAAAAGAAGGTGCAATTATTCCAATGCAGACAAAAATGGAAAGAACTGATGAAAAACCACTTAACCCTCTTATTCTTTCTTTTTATCCAGGTAAAAAAGGTGCATTAAAACTTTATGAAGACGAAGGAAATAATAATAATTTTAAAAAGGGAGCTTTTACCTATACACCAGTAACTTCAGAATATGAAGGAAATACAATGAATATTGTTATTGCACCCGTTGAAGGTTCATTTTCAGGAATGCTAACTTCTAGAGGATATGAATTACGTTTCCCTAGTTCTTTTCCTCCAAAAAAGGTAACTGTAAATGGGCAAAATATTCCATATAGTGATGAGGCTAAAGTTGGTCATTGGTCTTATGTTGGCGATGATTTAGAAACACGTGTGTATGTTCCAGAATTTCCAACTAATACAAAAGTTTCTGTTGAGTTGCAATTCTCAGATTATGATCAACAACTTCTTTCTGGCATAAAGGGACAAATTAAATACATGAAGAAGTTTGAAGAATTTCGTTTATTAAATTATTGGAATGATGGATTATACAGTCCTTTTGAAATAATGTCGCTTTCTCAATTTGGTCAAAATTTAGAATACAACCTTTCAGATATCAAAAAAGAAATTGATGGATTTGGAGATCGTTGGAACAATGCGCTATCAACCATTCAGTCCATTAGTGAGGCACACAAAGTGTACAAACCTTATTATAATCTTCTTAAAACTTACGGAAGTATTGCTGAAAAACCTGAATTTCAAAACATTGAAAGTGCATTGATGTCTGAATCTAAAGTAAAAGTTGAGTTCCTTCAAGAAGGTATGGATAAGATATATTACACAACAGATGGTTCTGTTCCTACACGTAATTCTAAGTTATACAAAAAGCCTTTTAAAGTGCGTGTTCCAGCGCGTATTAATGCTATTGCTTGCCCTTTAGATAATGGTTCTTGTAGTTCTGTAAACTCTAAAATGTTTTTCAATAAAGAGACAGGTTTAAGCTATAGTTTGTACAAAGGAGCTTGGGATAAAATGCCTGATTTTAATCAACTTACAGCAATAACTAAAGGATATGTTCCAGATTTTGATTTGAATAAAATCAAGCATGATTCGGATGATTATGGGTTAGTTTATAATGGATTCATAAACATTCCTGCGGATGGAAAGTACACTTTTTATATAGCTTCTGATGATGGAAGTAAGTTTTACATCAATAACCAATTGCTTATTGATAATGATGGATCGCATGGTTTTGAAGAGAAAAGCACTGAAATTACCTTAAAGAAAGGTCGTTTACCAATTCGTGTGGAATATTTTCAAGGCAAATATGGACAAGGACTTTCGGTTGATTTTTCATCGGATAAAATTGCTAAAACCAGTCTTTTTCCATCTTTTTAATTGTGGTATTTAATTAGTGTAAAGAAAGTTAAAGACACAATATGCTACTTGCAGCAATCGTCAATGTGGTTTATTAATTTACATCAAAAATCTGTAAATTATATGATTTACAGATTTTTAAATTTTTAAAAACTATTTAAAAAAGCAAAAAATAATTTTATTAATGAACAAAAAATACTTCATAATAGGAATCATCTTATTGTTTACCCACTTTGTAATAGGGCAAAATCAACCTATTGATAAGTATTGGCAAAACAACTCTTCACATAGTATAATTTGGAATCTGAATAAAACCAATTATCCGCATGAAGATAATATAGAAATGTCCGGAAAGAAAGTATCAGCAATTATTTATTATGATGTTAATAAAGACAAAGAAATTAAAATAAATCGTGAAATTATATATCCGCAATTAAGAACAATTGAAGACGATTGGAAAAAATACAGAGCATACCATAAACTTCACTACTCTAATGAAATTGAACCTACAATAACTATGGAAGGTTTCAATTTGATATTTAAACAAATTGATTCAGTAAAAATTGATGGTAAGCTGACTTTTTACCATACTCCTGTGGAAGGTATAGTGCTTAAGCGTACATTATTCCCATCCATGAACGAACGTTTGTTTGTTGAAAATTGGGAATTGACAAATACCAAGGATAAAGCAAAAGAGCTTAAAATTGACGAAACAAATATTACTGCAGAAATAACAGGGTATAAAGGGAAATATACAACTCATGTATATAATGATGCGAAAAAGCAGTTAAATCTAAAGTCCAAAGCATCTTATAATTTTACGCTCTATTTTTCTGCGGCCATAGATAATGAACCTATAAATGGATTTAGGTTTAAAGAAATAGAAGAAGAAAGAGATACTTTTCTTAAAAATATTAAAGAAAATCTTGTTCTCGAAACTTCTAACCCAGTAATTGATCAACTTTTTTATTTCTCAAAAATTAGAGCTTCTGAAAGTATTTTTGAATCGAAGATGGGATTAGTGCATTCACCTGGTGGAGGAAATTATTATACTGGTATTTGGGCAAATGATCAGATAGAATATAGTGGACCTTTTTTCCCGTTTCTAGGGAACGATACTGGTATTGAAGCCGCAAAAAATGCCTATTTAATGTTTTTGAAAAACATCCCTGAAAATTTCAGACCTATATGCTATGCGTTTGAAATAGACGGAGAGCTGCCAAACTGTGGAAAAGATAGAGGAGATGCTGCTATGATTGCTTATGGAGCATCACAATTCTTATTACGATATGCTGATAAGGATTTTGCCCGAAAAATATGGACATTGATTGAATGGAGCATTAACTACTGTCACAAAATGATGAATGCAGAAGGAGTTGTTTTATCAGAAACTGACGAAATGGAAGGAAGAATATCTACAGGTGAAGCAAACTTATCTACTAATTCCTTGTACTATGGAGGACTTAAAAATGCGACTTATCTTGCAAAAGAGCTTGGGTATGATAGTTTGTCAATCCTATATTTAAAGCGTAGTATTAAATTGTCTGATAGCATTGAAAATTATTTTGGTTATGAGATTGAGGATTTAAATACCTATCGATATTTTAAAGGAAATACCCACCTCAGACACTGGATTTGTTTACCACTAGTAATGGGGATAGAAAATAGAGCGAAGGCAACTGCTACTGCGCTGCTTGAAAAATTATGGACTTCAAATGGGGTTTTAGTAGAACTTAATTCAGACTCAATAAAATCACCTGTTTTTTGGGACAGAGCTACATTATACGCACTAAGGGGCACCTTTAAAGCTGGTTTTTTTGATAAATCACTTGAAAAATTAGAAGAATATTCTAAGAAAAGATTATTAGGAGATCATGTTCCATATGCTGTTGAAGCATATCCCGAAAATAATATGAAGCATCTTTCAGCAGAAAGTGCATTGTATTGCAGGTTAATTATTGAAGGAATGTTGTCATTTGAACAGACTGGGTTTAATTCATTTAGTATAAAACCACAACTTTCGAATAAATTATCCAATCTAAATTTAAGTAATTTACATATAGGAAACAATAATGTTTCTATTAAACTTCATTTAATAGGGGACGAAATAGAAACAAAAATTTATCTAAATAAGATAGAAATTATTAATAAAAGGATTAAAATAGGCCAAAAAGTAATAATAGAAATCTAAAGAGTTTTTTGTAAAAAAAAATCAAAAATGAATCAAAAAAAATTTTATGTTATCTGCTTTTTAGTATTTATGTTAAATAGTTTCGGGCAGGAAATCAAGGTGAAATCGCCTGATAATAACCTTCAGGTTACAGTTAATTTGGGAGATAAAATCACTTATTCTGTTTTAAAAAATGGAAAAATTGTTCTAAAAGACAATTCGATTTCTTTACAACTTCAAGATCGTGTTTTGGGAGAAAATCCCAAACTAAAAAAGAAAAAAACTAGTGAAGTTAGTGAGTTGATTACACCGGTTATTCCGATGAAGTTTAGTTCTATAAGCAATAATTATAAAATGCTTTTATTAGCTTTTAAAGATAATTATTCAGTAGAATTCAGGGTTTTTAATGAAGGTATAGCCTATCGATTTATCACGAATTTAAAAGGCAGTATTCAGATAAAAAAAGAAAATTTCACAGTCAATTTACCTGAAAATTACACCGCTCATCTTCAGCAAACACCTTGGTTTAAAACTTCCTATGAATATCCTTATACGCATCTCGAAACTTCCAATTTTAAAGCAGGTTTAAACAAATCTACTCTTCCTGTTTTATTGGAAAATGATACGTTTAAAATTCTTTTATCCGAATCTGATGTAACAGATTATCCAGCGATGTTTATCAATGTAGAAAACCCGAATCAATTGCACGGTGAATTTCCTTTAAATCCGCTTGAATTTGAAGATAATGGTGATCGCAGTGTAAAGATTACAAAGCATGCAGATTATATTGCGCAAACTACAGGGAAACGTTCTATGCCTTGGCGTTATTTTTTGGTTACGTCCAAAGACAGTGATTTACTTACTAATACATTAACCGTAAAACTTGCACAGCCTAATGTACTTAACGAAACTGCTTGGATAAAACCAGGACAGGTAAGCTGGGAATGGTGGAACGGAGCGTCTCCATATCATGTTGATTTTGTGGCTGGTTATAATGAAGACACTTATAAATACTTTATAGATTTTGCTTCTGAATTTGGGATTCCCTATATAATTATGGATGAAGGTTGGGCAAAATCAACTACAGATCCGTACACGCCAAACCCTGATATTGATCTTTTTGAATTGATAAAATATGGCAAAGAAAGAAATGTGGAAATTGTTCTATGGCTCACCTGGCTTACTGTTGAGCATAATTTTGAATTGTTTAAAACTTTTCATGAATGGGGAATTTCGGGAGTGAAAATTGATTTTATGGATCGTAGCGACCAGTGGATGGTCAATTTTTATGAGCGCGTAGCCAAAGAGGCTGCAAAGAATGAAATATTTGTTGATTTTCATGGTGCTTTCAAACCAGCAGGTCTTGAAATTAAATATCCTAATATTTTGACATACGAAGGTGTTTTAGGTCTAGAACAAATGGGTAGAGCCGTGCCAGATAACAGTGTATACCTTCCATTCATACGTAATGCAGTAGGGCCTATGGATTTTACGCCAGGTGCCATGATAAATATGCAGCCTGAAATTTATTACAGTGAACGTCCCAATTCGGCTGGTGTAGGAACCAGAGCCAACCAGATGGCGCTTTTTGTGATTTTTGAAAGTGGTCTGCAAATGCTGGCAGATAATCCTACTAATTATTATCGTGAGAAAGAATGTACGGAATTCATCACTAGCGTGCCAGTAACTTGGGATGAAACGGTTGTGCTTGATGCTAAAATTGGAGAATATGTTATTGTAGCAAAGCGCAGAGATGACCAATGGTTTATAGGAGGCATAGCGAATGGTAAAGAACCTGTTCGTGAATTTACTGTTTCTCTTGATTTTTTAAAAAAGGGTACAAAATACAAGCTTACTTCTTTTGAAGATGGAATCAATGCACAGCGTCAGGCAATGGATTATAAAAAGAAGGAGACTGAAATTGAATCATCTCAAAAAATCAGCATAAAAATGGTGAAAAATGGAGGCTTTGCAGCAATTATCAATCCATATCAATAAATAAGCATGATAGTTTTAAACAGGAAGATATAATTGGGTAAAACGCATTCCTAAAATAAGATAAAATTCCATTTTACTTATTTTAATGGGTCGAAAATAAATATGATAAACAGATCTATTTTTTTTGAATTGATCTCAACTAGCAATTTGGATCAATTCAAAAATATTATTAATAAAAGGATTAAAATATTCCAAATAGTAATATTAGAAATCTAAAGAATTTTATTATATAAAATCAACAAAAAAAAATTAAAAAATGTATTTAAAAAAAATACAAAACGCTTGCCTTTTAGTCCTTCTTATAGGAATAAATATCTGTAACGCTCAAGAAAAATTGAGAGCTCCTGCTTATCCATTAATTACGCATAATCCAAACTTTAGTATTTGGTCTATGGATTCTGAACTAAATGGTTCATCAACAAAACATTGGACTGAGCAAAGCCATTCTTTATTAGGTATTGTAAAAGTAGACAATGAATTCTACCGTTTTTTAGGAATTGAAACAAAAAACTATAAAACTGTTTTACCTACATCAGATGAAGCCGTGTATAAGGTAGATTATACTGAGAAGAACCCATTTTCTGGTTGGGAAAAAATAAATTATAAAAGTAGTGATTGGAAAAAAGGTGAAGCTCCTTTTAGTGACGATGAAAGTAAAGCGAAAACAGTTTGGAAAACTAATGAACTTTGGGTTAGGCGCTCATTTAATCTAGAACATAGAAACTTTAAAAATTTGTACTTAAAACTTCGTCATGATGATGATATAATTGTTTACTTAAATGGTCATAAAATATATGAAACTACAGGATGGCTCCATGATTTTAAATACATCCAAATAGAAGACAGTATTTTTAAAAAATTAAACTCTAAAGATAATGTACTTGCAATTCACATAAAAAATACTGCAGGTGGTCAGTGGTTAGACGCTGGTTTGGTTACTGAAATTCCTGAAATGGAAAATGTCAAAATTAAAAAAGCAAAACAAATTAATGTAGAATTAAATGCAAATCAAACCATATATAGCTTTGATTGTGATAATGTAATTTTGACAGCTACTTTTACTTCTCCATTATTATTAAACGACTTAGATTTAATGAGTCGTCCAATATCATATATATCTATAAATGTAAAGTCTAAAGACGAAAAAAAACATGATATAAAATTATATATTGGTGCTTCGAGCAACATTGCAGTTCAAACAAATAAACAAGAAGTTGTCGCCACTAAATACACCCAAAACAATCTTAATATTCTAAAAGTTGGTACTGTAGCTCAACCAATTTTACAAAAAAAAGGCGATGATATGCGTGTAGATTGGGGTTATGCTTACCTAGCGGCTCCAGCGAACAATAGTGAATATTACATAAGCAACTCAAAAACATCGCTATTACCTTTTATCTCTAATAAAAAAAATGATGATAAAACTGAAATCACAGGTAAAGATTTAGTTCTAAGTATAATCTCCAATTTTGGAGCTGTAGGAACAGAAGGTGCTGAGAATTTCGTTATGCTTGGATATGATGAAGTATATGCTATCGATTATTTTGGTTCTAATTTAAAACCTTGGTTTAAAAAAGATGGCATGTCTATGAATAGTACTATTGTAAAAGCTTCAAAAGAATATAATAGTATTATAAGTCGTGTAAAAACATTTGACAAAAAAATATATTTTGACTGTTTAGGTGCAGGTGGAAAAAAATATGCAGACTTATGTATTTTAGGCTACAGACAAGCCATTGCTGCACATACATTAGTAGAAAGTCCAGAAGAAGAACTTCTCTTTCTTTCTAAAGAAAATAATAGTGGTGGATTTATAAACACTGTCGATGTAACTTATCCTTCTGCACCGCTTTTTTTAATTTTCAATCCCAATTTATTAAAGGGTATGTTAAATGGTATTTTCTATTACACTGAAAAAAGTGGAAAATGGTCAAAACCATATCCTACTCATGATTTAGGAGTTTACCCAATAGCTACAGGACATATTTATGGTGAAGATATGCCTGTAGAAGAGGCTGGAAATATGATCATTTTGACTGCTGCTATTGCTCAGCAAGAGGGGAATGCTGATTATGCTAAGAAACATTGGCAAACATTAAGTGTATGGGCAGACTATTTGACAAAAAATGGTTTCGATCCTGAGAATCAACTTTCTACTGATGATTTTGCAGGTCACTTGGCTCGTAATGCAAATCTATCCATTAAAGCTATTATGGGAATTGCATCTTATGGAAAACTTGCTGGGATGCTAGATGATACTAAAACAGAAAAAAAATACATCTCAATAGCTAAAAAATTAGCCAAAGATTGGATGAAAATTGACAGAGATGGTAATCATTACGGCTTGGCATTTGAGACTAAAAACACTTGGAGTCAAAAATATAATTTGGTTTGGGATGAAATATTAGATCTCAATATTTTTCCAAAATCTATAATAAAAAAAGAAATTAAATATTATCTAACAAAGCAAAACAAATACGGTTTACCACTAGACAGCAGAAAAACTTATACAAAATCTGACTGGGTAGTTTGGACAGCAACATTAGCTGAAAATGAAGCAGATTTTAATGCTTTAATAAATCCTATATGGAAATATGCTAACGAAACATCAGATAGAGTTCCTATCAGTGATTTTCATGAGACTACCAATGCTAAACGTATCAATTTTAAAGCGCGTTCTGTAGTTGGAGGTTATTTCATAAAGCTTTTAAAAGTAGAAAGTAAATAAATTATTAATATAATACCATATGGTTAAAATTTAGAAAAAGTAACAAAGGTATTTGTGTATAAATTAACTGGTAGATGAGTTCATATACGAATATCTGCTCTGTTTAAATAAGAAAGTAATGAATAATTTACCATTAATTGCATCTGCATTGATTAAACAATTAAAAGTATTTTTATGTTCATGTACTATCTTATTATTTTTCAATTGCAGTAACGATATTATTTTAAACACAGTTGAAAATAAATTAACTAAAAAAGTTGATTTTTTTTTAGGAAAATCTGATGACCATGGTCAAATATAAAATAAGTGAAAAAGATGGCGCCTATTCGTCCATTGATGGATCCATTCAGAAGGCTGATTTTGAAGTGTATAATGGTTGTGCGATTTGGGCTAAATATAGAGAGCAATTACCTATGTTATCGTTAATGTATTCAGAGAAATTTGGTGCTATTTCAAAATCAATCGCCAACCTCTATACCTATGGTAAAAAAGATTGGGCAACTAGGCATGAACCTACTCGAACAGTTCGTACAGAACATGCATTGGACGTTTTATTGGACGTCTACGAAAAAAAATATCCGGTAGACTTTTTTTCTATTAAAGATTCTATAATTGAAGAAGTAAATAGGCTTAACTTTAATACAACTGATAAAGCCTTAGAATCTTCATATGATCTTGTTGCGGCTTCTAAAATTATGGCGGTTTTAAAAGATGATGATGCAGGAACAATGTCATCATGGTTTGTTATGCGAAGTATCGGTATTTTTCTAGTAAATATTGGAACTCTTGTATATTATATAAAAGCTCTAATATTTAAAAAAGTAAGTATTGATTTCCCTACTGGTAAAAAGTTTAAAACTGAAGTTAAAAACTAAAGGAAAGATAATTTTTATATAAAATCAGGCAAATTTAATGGAAAAGAATTAAATCAAAATTGGTTGAGATATGAAGACATTATTAAAGGGGTAACTGATTATTGAAAGCTGTGAAGAGCCTAATAAAAAAGGGGTTACAGAAAATATTTATGCTACAAAAATTTAAAACCAAACAAAATGAATAAAATAAGTCTCTTTATATTGATGATTAGCATGATGAGTTCGTGCAAGGTGTTTAAAAGAAACATTATCTTAGCTGGCAATCCAATATTTCCAGGTTGGTATGCAGATCCAGAAGGAATTATATTTAATAATGAATATTGGATCTACCCTACTTTCTCTGCTCCGTATGAAAAACAAGTTTTTTTAGATGCATTTTCTTCAACAGATCTTACAAACTGGAAAAAACATGAAAAAATAATTGATACGAGTCGTGTAAAATGGGCACATAAAGCTATGTGGGCGCCTTCAATAATTAAAAAAGATGAAAATTATTTTCTTTTTTTTGGAGCAAATGATATTCAAAATGATAATGAAATTGGAGGTATTGGAGTAGCCATTTCATCTACCCCAGAAGGTCCTTATAAAGATTATTTAGGAAAACCTTTAATCGATAAGTTTCACAACGGAGCGCAACCTATAGATCAATTTGTTTTTAAAGATGCAGATGGTCAATATTATTTAATTTATGGTGGTTGGAAACATTGTAATATAGCAAAACTAAATTCAGACTTTACTGGTTTTGTTCCTTTTCAAGATGGAAGAATTTTTAAAGAAATAACACCAGATAATTATGTAGAAGGCCCTTTTATGTTTATTAAAGATGGTAAATACTACTTTATGTGGTCCGAAGGCGGTTGGACAGGTCCAGATTATAGTGTAGCATATGCCATTGCAGACTCTCCTTTTGGTCCTTTTAAAAGAATAGATAAAATACTTGAACAAAATAAAGATATTGCTACAGGCGCAGGTCATCATTCTGTAATTATTCCAGAAAACCAAGATAAATACTATATTGTTTATCATAGAAGGCCTTTAACAGAAACTGATGGTAACTCTAGGGTAACCTGTATAGATGAAATGAAATTTGATGAAAACGGACACATACTTCCAGTAGTAATTACAAATAAAGGGGTTTCATCAAATAAATTAAAATAACTTAATAAAAACTAAAACTATCATTAAACAAATCGCATGAAAAAATCATTTTTGTCCTTTATAGCCGTAATTGTATTTATACAATTTACACAAGCACAAAACAATCAAATAGCTAAAATAAATAACCCTGTAGATTGGGTTAACCCTTTAATGGGAACAGATTCAAGCCCTGGACTTTCTACTGGAAATACATACCCAGTAATTGCAATGCCATGGGGAATGAACTTCTGGACACCTCAAACAGGTAATATGGGCGATGGATGGGCCTATACTTATAATGCGAATAAAATAAAAGGGTTTAAACAAACTCACCAACCATCTCCATGGATGAATGATTATGGGCAATTTTCAATCATGCCTGTTACTGGTAAACTACGCTTTAAACAAGAAGAACGTGAAAGTTGGTTTTCTCATAAAGCGGAAACAGCAACACCTTATTACTATAGTGTATATTTAGCAGACCATGACGTAACAACAGAAATTACGCCTACAGAAAGAGCTTCTAGATTCCGTTTTACCTTTCCTGAAACAGAAGAAGCATCCATAGTTATTGATGCTTTTGATAGAGGTTCATACGTAAAAATAATCCCTGAAGAACAAAAAATTATTGGTTATACAACACGTAATAGTGGTGGTGTTCCTAAAAATTTTAAAAATTATTTCGTTATAGAATTTGATACACCTTTTGAAATTTCAAAAACGTATAATAATGGTGATTTATCTGATGGCTTAGAAATTGAATCTAACCATGCAGGTGCAATTATTGGTTTTAAAACAAAAAAAGGACAAGTAGTAAACGCTAAAGTAGCTTCTTCTTTTATTAGTTATGATCAAGCAGAAATAAATCTTAAAGAAATTGGCAATGATGATTTTGACCAATTGAAAGAAAAAGGTAAAAACATATGGAATAAAGAATTAAGCAGAATCGAAATTGAAGGAGCAACACCTAAACAAATAGGAACTTTTTATTCTTGCTTATATCGTTCACTATTATTTCCTAGAAAGTTTTTTGAATATGATGCTAATGGAAAAGTTGTACACTACAGCCCTTATAATGGTGAAATTCGTAGTGGTTATATGTTTACTGATACAGGATTTTGGGATACATTCAGATCTCTATTTCCTTTCTTAAATTTAATGTATCCAGAATTAAGTGCACAAATGCAGGAAGGTTTATCTAATGCTTATGATGAAAGTGGATGGTTGCCAGAATGGGCAAGTCCTGGATTGCGTAATATTATGGTTGGTAATAACTCGGCTTCTGTAGTTTCTGATGCGTATTTAAAAAATAATGGATCATACAAATATGATATTGAGAATTTATATCAAGCTTTAATTCATGGTGCAAATAACGAAGGCCCAATGACCGCTGTTGGTCGTGCAGGAGCGCCATCGTATAACAAATTAGGGTATGTACCTTTTGATATTGGACTTAACGAAACTGCAGCAAGGACACTTGAATATGCATATGATGATTTTGCTATTTACCAATTAGCAAAAGCTTTAAAAAAGCCTAAAAAAGAAATTAAACTATATAAAGAACGTAGTTTAAATTACAAAAACTTATACGATTCTGAGCATAAACTAATGCGTGGAAAAGACAGTAAAGGCAAATGGAGAACACCATTTAGTCCATTTGATTGGGGAGGCGATTTTACCGAAGGAAATAGCTGGCATTACTCATGGTCTGTTTTTCATGATATGCAAGGATTGATTGATTTAATGGGTGGGAATGATAAGTTTGTTTCACAATTAGACGAAGTTTTTTCTTTACCTCCAGTTTTTGGTGATAAGTATTATGGTGGTATAATTCATGAAATTCGTGAAATGCAAATTGCAGACATGGGACAATATGCACATGGTAACCAGCCTATTCAACACATGATATACTTATATAATTATGGAGATCAACCTTGGAAAACACAATATTGGGTTCGAGAAACTATGAATAGAATGTATAACCCTAATCCTGATGGTTATTGTGGAGACGAAGATAATGGGCAAACATCTGCTTGGTACGTGTTTTCTGCTATGGGATTCTATCCTGTAGCTCCTGCAACAGATCAATATGTTCTAGGTGCGCCATTATTTAAAAAGACTACTGTTCATCTTCAAAATGGTGAAAAAATAATTATAAATGCCATAAATAATAGTGATAAAAACAGATATATCAATAACATGATGTACAACGGAAAAACATATACCAAAAACTGGTTAAGTCATAAAGAATTAATAAAAGGGGCTATTATCGATTTTGAAATGTCTAATACACCTAATAAAAAAAGAGGTACTGCTAAGGAAGATTATCCTTATTCTCTTTCTAATGAATATTAAAATTATTTTTTCACTTATAACGAATCAGGTCTTTTTTTAAATGAAATTATAAATTAGCCCTAATGCAACAAGCAGTATGGGTCATTTAAACATTATTATGAAACAAAATGAGAATAAAATCAGATTGTGATATCTTAATTTAGACAAAAATTCAGAACATCGTTTTTAAGTAAAAATTATAGTATTAATAAAATTAACTAATACAATTATAAAATATTTTAAAAATCGATGATTTATTTACAAAATGTATAAATTTTTATGATTGGGAATGTTTCATATCGCATGGTTAATTTTTTTAAAAAATCAGTATTTATTTTAACTATGGAAAGAAGGAAATTTATAAAAAACACAGCACTTTTTAGTGGATTAGCAATGGTAGCACCCAAAAATATTATTGCGGGGAATACAATATCAAAAAGTTTTCCAGTAGTAAGAGTATCAAAAGAAAAACGAAATTTTGAAAGTAAATTTATTGAAGACGCTATTAGAGAGTTTCAGAAAAATGTTAAAGACGAAGAACTTTCTTGGTTGTTTAATAATTGTTTCCCTAATACATTAGACACAACGGTTACTTTCAATAAAAAAAATGGGAAACCCCACACATATGTTATCACTGGAGATATTGATGCCATGTGGCTTCGTGATAGTTCTGCACAAGTTTGGCCTTATATGGCGTTTGCAGATAAGGATAAAGACTTAAAAGATTTAATAGCAGGAGTTATCAATACTCAAACAAAATATATCCTAAAAGATCCTTATGCCAATGCATTTTATAATGACCCGAATAAAAAGGGAGAATGGACATCAGATGATACAGACATGCTTCCTGGAGTTCATGAACGTAAATATGAAATAGATTCATTATGCTATCCGATAAGATTAGCATATAACTATTGGAAAACCACTGGAGATACATCACCTTTTGATGCTGAATGGGAAAAGGCAATAAAAACTACGCTAAAAGTTTTTATCGATCAACAAGAAAAAAATGGAGAAAACCCATACCATTTCCAAAGACAGACTCCAAAAGCAACAGATACCAGACCACTTAAAGGATTAGGATATCCAGTAAAACCAGTTGGGTTAATTTGTTCGGCATTCAGACCAAGTGATGACGCCACAGTATTCTCATTTTTAGTTCCATCTAATTTTTTCGCAGTAGTAAGTTTAAATCAAGCTGCCGAAATGATGGAAGAAATCTCAAGTGATGCACAAACGGCAAACGAGTTAAGAGCATTGAGTGCAGAAGTAAAACAGGCGCTAGAGGATTATGCCATTGTAAATCATCCTAAATATGGAAATATATATGCTTTTGAAGTTGATGGTTATGTAAATCATTTATTAATGGATGATGCCAATGTACCTAGCTTACTTTCCTTACCTTATTTGGATGCTATTGACAAAGATGATTGGGTGTATAAAAACACGAGAAAATTCGTATTATCATTAGATAATCCATTTTTTTTCAAAGGTAAGGCCGCTGAAGGAATTGGAGGGCCACATGTAGGTATTGATATGATTTGGCCAATGGCAATTACGATGCAAGGTTTAACAAGTGACAATCCTAAGGAAATTAAAGAATGTATATCTATGCTGAAGTCTACTCATGCAGGCACAGGTTTTATGCATGAAACTTTCCATAAAGATGACCCAAATAATTTTACAAGATCATGGTTTGCTTGGGCAAATACACTATTTGGAGAGTTTTTATGGAAAACATATAAAGAACAACCAGAACTTCTAGTTTAGATTTCTTAAAAAAACAATTTAAAATAATCATAAAAATGAAAAAAATTACATTATTATTAAGTTTATTCGTAAGCTTTTTTATTAGTTCCCAAACATTAGAGCAAAGTTTTGTGATAGATTTTGGTCCTACAAGAGGAACTAATGGAGCAATTACAGCAAGCCCAGATTCAAATGGAAATTATTGGAACAACGCCACTTCAGGAAATGAATCAAGCACTGTAGATATTATTAATACTACTAATGATGCTACAAGTTTTAAAATGGTAGTTACTGATGACTTTGTTGTAAATACCTCCGTTAATTACGGTCCTTTATCTGTAAATGAAACTAAATTAGGAGACTTATCAATAACTACAGCAGTTCAGGATTATTTTTATTTAGATGGAAATGCATCAGGTCAAGTTACTTTTGAAAATTTAGATATAAATAAAGGATATAAATTTTATGTTTTTGCTTCAAGACCTACTTCAGGTTCGAGAATATCAGATTATACTTTTTCAGGTTCAGATGCTTTTTATGATGTTTTTCAAACAAGTGATGGAGGTACTGGAAATAAAGAAAATCTATTAGAAACACCAATTTTAAGACCTAATAGTCGTGGTAAAATTACAATAAATGTTTCAACAAATACAGGAGGATTTTCTTATTTGAATGCATTAAAGTTTGAAGAATATAGAAATCTACCAACAGTTAATGAAACGCTAGAACAAAGTTTTGTTATAGACTTTGGTCCTTCTGGAGGTGATAAAGGGGCAATTACTGAAAGTCTAGATGCCAATAATAATTATTGGAATAATGCACTTTCCGCAGATATAGGTAGTGAGGTTAATATTGTAAATACTGCAAATGTAACTTCAAATTTAATAATGGAAGTGACTGATAATTTTCAAATAAATAGTAGTAATAATTATGGTCCAACAACTACAGACGCTACTGAATTAGGAGACTTATCAATTACAACAGCAGTTCAAGATTATTTTTTCTTACATGAAACAAATTCAACTGGGCAACTTACATTCAAAAATTTAGACGTAAATAAAAAATATAAGTTTTATGTTTTTGCTTCAAGACCTTCTTCAAGCACCAGAATTTCTAACTACTTATTTCAGGGAATAGATACCTTTAAAAGTATTTATAGAACAAGTGATGGAGGAAATGGTAATACAGATAATATACTAGAAACTCAAATGATGCGTCCTAGTAGCAATGGAGAAATTATTTTAGATCTTTCAATTTACACAGGAGGTTTTGCTTATATAAACGTATTAAAATTAGAAGAGTATAGTGGTACGCAAATAGTTGAATTAGTTTCACTAGATATTTCAGGTAACGATATTGTGGAGAGTGGAGCAAATTCTCAAATGAATATTAATTTTACACCTAATAATGCAACATATCAAAATGTTATTTGGTCTGTTGATAATGAAACTATAGCTATTATAGATAGTAATGGTTTGCTAAAACCAATAGCAAATGGTGTTGTAAATGTTACTGCTACAAGTAAAGAAAATCCTTCAATTTTTGATACTCAAGAAATTACCATTTCTAATCAAATAACAGCTTTATATATTTCTGGTACAGCAACAGAGAATGGAGATAATTTATCTACTGCTTTGCCAATGCATATGGTTAATGGTCTTCAGAAAAATATCAGTAATGTATTTGAAATTTACACCTCTTTATCAGAAACTGGAGAATTTAAGTTTTATACTTCTAATGATAGTGGAACAGCTGTTGTTTATGGTGAAGGTGCAGCAAGTGGTGAATTGCAAATAAGCAATGTAGGTATTGATCCTGCTGAATCTGGACCTGTTTTAATTACGGTAAATTTAAATAACAATACCTACAGAATCTTACCTATAAACTGGAGTGTTGTTGGAAGTGCTATTCCAAATGGTTGGAATGGAGATGAAACTTTGGTGTATCAAGGTAATGGAATTTGGTCTAATACTATAGATTTTACCACAACAACCAATGGTGATGACAGTGGAAGATTAATCTTTAGAGCTAACCAAGATTCTGACTATGAAATGAATAAAATAGTCAATACTCAAAATGTTATTCTAAAATCTCGCGCAGAACAATTTGGTATTACTCGAGAAGACATCAATATAAATTATGGGCAATTCAAAATTACTTTAAACCTAAAGGATTATACGTATAATATTGAGTGTGCAAATATAGATAATCTCAAAATTTCATTTATGGGATCGTCTGTTGCTCATGGCCAAGGAGCACAAGATTTAGAAGGTTACACTTATCAGTTTGATCAAATTTTGAAAAGAAGAACCATGGATGAAGGTACTGCAGGATTTTATAGATCTGATATTTCTATTGGAGGTAATAACACCATCAATTTATTAAATAGATATGAAAGAGATCTAATAGGAGATTGCAGTAAATATGTAGTATTTGGGTTATCATTAGGAAATGAAGGTGTCCATGAAAACGGACAAACAGCTTTTGATCAGTTTGAGAAAAATTTAAAACTTCTTATACAAAAAGCTAAAAGTGATGGGAAAATTCCTGTGGTAGTAAATAATTATACAAGAGCAGATTATAATAGTTCAGATTATAACTATATAAAACAAATGAATCTTTTAATAGGTGAATGGGATGTTTCTAGTGTGAATGTTTTAGGAGCTATTGATGATGGAAATGGAAAATGGGCAGAAGGTTATAAAGATGATGCTTTACATCCTAATAAAGCTGGTCACACAGAATTTACCTACGCTTTTGTACCTTCTTTATTTGAAGCTTTAGAAGCAAATAAACCATTACCTGTATTTACCAATACCACTTCTATTTCATTTACTAACTCTACAACTGGTGTTTTAAACTTTACTCCTGAAAATATTGTGCATCCATTTACTACTTCTATAGATTTTAAAACAAATAGTACAGGACAAATTATAACTTACAAAACAGATAGTTCAGCAAATGGATCTGTAACTTTAGATGAAAATGGGTTTTTAAAATATACTTCTCCAACAGGTTTGACTATTGTAGATGATACTATAGCAAATGACAATTTATGGCATAATGTAACCTTAACACACTTCTATGCAAGAGGCGAAACCTTATTGTATAGAGATGCAGTTTTAGTGGGTAGCGTATCAGAAAAAGTAGAATTAGATACTTTTAGTGCTCATCCAGAAGGAGCTCCTGTTAATATTGATTACAGAAATTGGTTGTTTTATCGTTCAGGGATGAATAATTTAGAAATAGGTAAAATTTACAATAAAATTTTATTTCAATCAAGTTTGGAACTTTATGCACCTTTAGATGCGACTGCTGTTTTAAGCCCAGATCCTTTTATTAATTTAGCACAAAGTACTAATACTATTGATGCTGATAATGTTTCTTTGGGATATAAAGAATTCAAATTTAAAAACATTCAAATTTACCCAAATCCCGTTGAAGAAATATTAAATATTAAAATGCTAGATAATGATCATATTAAAAATGTAACTCTTTATAATACAAACGGTAGTTTATTAGAAAAAATAGGTGGCAGTAATAAAAGTATTGATTTTAAATTATTTCCCACAGGATTATATTTTATTAAAGTACAAACATCATCAAATTTATATACTTTAAAAATTGTTAAAAAATAAATTATAACCCATTAAGTGAAGTGTTTATAAAAGCCCAATACTTCATTTTTATCAACCAGTTTTGCCTTAAAAAATTAAAAACAAATTAATATAAATAATCAACAAAAAAACAAAGAGAATGACCGCAAGTTTTGAGATTTTAGATTACATCATATTTATAGCCTATGCTATATTAATTTTAGGTGTAGGTTTATGGGTTTCTAGAGATAAAAAGGGGCATCAAAAAAATGCCGAAGATTATTTTTTAGCCAGTAAATCTTTGCCTTGGTGGGCTATTGGAGCTTCTTTAATTGCCGCCAATATTTCAGCTGAACAATTTATTGGAATGTCTGGTTCTGGTTTTGCCTCAGGATTAGCCATTGCTTCATATGAATGGATGGCTGCAATTACTTTAATTATTGTTGGTAAATATTTTTTACCAATTTTTATAGAAAAAGGATTGTATACCATTCCTGAATTTGTTGAAAAACGATATTCTACCAATTTAAAAACGATACTTGCAGTGTTCTGGATAGCATTGTATGTATTTGTAAACCTAACTACTGTTTTATATTTAGGTTCACTCGCATTAGAAACCATTATGGGTTTACCTATGATGTATGGTGTTGTTGGTTTAGCTCTTTTTGCAGCAGCTTACTCTTTGTATGGAGGTTTGTCTGCAGTGGCTTGGACAGATGTAATTCAAGTAGTATTTCTTATTATTGGTGGTTTGGTAACTACTTATTTAGCTTTAAATACTGTTTCTGATGGACAAGGAATGTTTGCAGGGTTAACTACCATTTATGAAGCTGTTCCAGAACGGTTTGCTATGATTCTAGATGAATCTAATCCCGAGTATAAAAACTTACCGGGAATTGCTGTACTTGTTGGTGGTATGTGGGTTGCGAATTTATATTATTGGGGTTTTAATCAATACATAATTCAAAGAACTCTAGCTGCTAAATCTTTAAAAGAAGCACAAAAAGGTATTTTATTCGCAGCTTTCTTAAAATTAGTAATTCCTTTAATTGTGGTAATTCCTGGAATTGCTGCTTTTGTTATGGTGAATGACCCTGAAATTATGGCAAGGCTAGGTATGGGAGGTTTAGAAAACTTACCAAGTACAGAACAAGCTGACAAGGCATACCCTTGGTTGTTACAATTTTTACCAACAGGATTAAAAGGTGTGGCCTTTGCAGCATTAGCAGCAGCAATCGTATCTTCTTTAGCTTCGATGTTAAATTCAACCTCCACAATTTTCACGATGGATATTTACAAACAATACATCAATAAAACTGCAAGTGATAAAGCCACTGTAAATATGGGTAGGATTTCTGCATTTGTAGCTTTAGTGATAGCTTGTATTATGGCACCTTTATTAGGAAACATAAATCAAGCATTTCAATTTATTCAAGAATATACTGGAGTAGTAAGTCCGGGTATTTTAGCAGTATTTATGTTAGGATTATTTTGGAAAAAAACCACCAACAAAGGAGCTATCGTTGGAGCTTTAATGTCAATTCCAATTGCAATGTACTTTAAAGTAGCTCCAAAAGGATGGTCTACAAGTTCATTTTTTGTAGATGTTCCATTTATGGATCAAATGGGATATACTGTTTTACTTACAATGCTTGTCATTGGAGTTTATAGTTACTTACAACACAAAGGTGCAGATGACGAAAAAGGCATTGATGTTTCTAAACAAATGTTTAAAACGAGTCCGCTATTTAATATTGGGTCATTTGCTGTAATGCTTATTTTAGTTGTTTTGTATAGTGTCTTTTGGAATTAAGTATGAGGTGTAATGCATAAGAATTAAGTATTTAAGTTTTTTACTTTCCAAATAATAACTTCATTAATGAAATTTATCATTTTTTGAGTATATTACCTTGAATATTTTAATAATCGGAGCTGGTTTTATGTCATAATACTTGTACTCAAAGCTATAATGGCATATTACTTCTTTTATTTAGCCGCAGTTATTTTATGAATTAAGTACAATAAAAAAAGCAAAGATCCATTGCCAACGCTCAAACAACTATTTCGCCACAAAACTAACCCTAAGCAAAGTTACATAATGGGTTGTTATAGTGCTTTTTCGTTAAACTACATTATGTAAAATAGCCCCACATCCAACGCTCAAATCATAAATTTCAATTATACAAGTGCTTTCTATAATTAGAATTCTAATTGATAAAGAAATAGACTGTAAAACCTTTTTACCATCTCTCAAATCGTTAGTAAAATTTTCACTTTTAAAAGCTTGGTATTCCTTTCGATTAGAGGGGTAGAGAGGAGAGAGTAAATCCAGGGGAGCTACTTTCTTTTCCTTATATAAGATGAGGTTACCCATGGATTTGTCCTCAAAATTATAATCAATTGAAGTGATTTTTTGATGAATTTTGAACAACAAATATAATTTTGAACCTCTACTTTTATTTTAGAAATTAAACTCTTTTTGGAGCTAAAAAAAGTTTTTAAGACCTTATTTGTAAATAAATAATTATGAATAAACTTAATAAAAAAAAGTTTTTAAAGCAGTACAGTTCTTCTCCAAAATTTCATGGAAAACTATTGAGACAAGGAGGTGTAGAGTGGCAACAACTTATTAAATATCCTCAAGATTATTATGCAGCAGATAGTGGATCTGTTCCTGGTATGATTTATTATACCGATACTGTAGCTTTTGCAAAAAAGCACCATTTATCAATAATACAAATCCTAGAAGAATTTGAATCAGATTGTGGAAAACTAGAAAACAAACCAAGTCCACAAGATGAAACACAATATTTCAATTGGCTTTCCTGGTTTGCTTGGGAATCTATGATGAGTGAAGTTATTTCATTTTTAGAGAGTTAAAAAAGAAAATAGAAAGAAGCAATTCTTTCTATTTTTTTTATCCTTTTATCTATAGAGGTGGTAAACCTGGTAATCGTGGTACGCTTCAACAAGGGTAAGGGTTAAGAGGGGTAAATTGATGCGTAAACGGTTGGTAAAGCTAAATATGGTTTTATTCTTAATTTATATTTCGCATTTTGGAAAACTCAAATAATCTCTCATAAACGAAAGCTTTTTGGATAATATTATTTGATTATTATGTCAAAATAGATGCCATAATTTCTTGGTAAAAGTGTTGTAATAAGGTATTTTTGCAAAAACAAAGTTTATGAAACATAAAAATCACATATTTAATAGAGCTATAAAATATATAAACGCTAAATTATCAGATTCAGAATTTGATAATATTTGGGGAAACACTCATAACTCTGTTATGATGGAAAAATTAAAATCTGAGTATTTTGACGTTAGTAATGGAAATTTTATGAAATTTTATGCGGGTTTAGATGAAACTGAAAGAGATACTCTAATAGATTATTTAGAAAAAAAAGCTTAATCTTAATAGTCTTGCCTATTTTCTTAGAGTAGATTGAATAATTATGAAATAGTAATATATTTCATAATTCAATTTCTTCCAATTGAGGACTACTGCCTTCAAGTCCTTTTTCCATTCTTGCTTGTAGCTTTCCGTCTTTCACCCCTTGCATGAAAGAGGTTTTAAATTCTATATTTTCGTAGTATTCAAAATCTGGTTTACCAAGTTTCTCAACAATATAACCAGCATTAAATCCTTTGATGTAATTATTATCTTCTATGATTGCTTTCATTTTGTTACGTCTTTGCGGTTACTATTTCTTTCAATATAATCTTCAATAGAAGTGATGTCATATAAAATATGTTTAGAGCTCAATTGAGATATCACTATTTTATTGCTATCTCTAAGCTGCTGTAATTTTGTTTTTTTAATTTTAAGAATTTTCATAGCTTCTTCTCCTGAAATCCATTTATAAACAGGCCTATACTTTTCATAAAGTTCACTAGCCAATTTTAGAATTTCTTTGGCTTTTTTTATTTCTTCTTCTTTGGATAGTTCCATACTGTAAAAATAACTAAAAATTAAATACCTTGTCTATGGCACTATCTACTTCTTCATGCATGAAATTAGCTTGATAGTTGATAGTTGTAGTGATACTACTATGTCTGTATAATTTTTGTAGCATTTGTATTGGTATTTGTTCTCCAGATATATTTCCAAAAGTATGTCTAGCAATATGCATTGTAATCTTCTTATCAATTTTAGCTTTTTCTGAAACCTTCTTTAAGTATTTATTAAATTTTTTATTAGCTGACTTTTTCTTTCGCAAAAGATCTTCAGGACTTTTTAAATTTGCTTTCTTAAGTTCTGGGAAAATAAAATCAGTATTATTTTGTTTGTCTTTTTCATATTGTTCTAAAATTCCTTGTACTTTGTCTCTGACATTAAATGATAAGCTTTTAGAATTTTTACTCATTTTATAGCTAATTCTTTCATCGATAATGTCAGACCATTTTATGTTTAAGAGATCTCCAACTCGCATTCCAGCATTATAAAGACTAAAAAGCCAAACATTTCTTGCGTGGTTCTCATTTTCTGTTAAGCCTGTTAGTGCTTCAATTTTTTTTACTTCTTCTACAGATAAACCTATTTTTATAGACTCAGGGAACTTAATTTTAATCTTACCTCTACCAAATGGGTAAAACTTTTGATTAATAATACCTTCTCTTATAGCCCTATTGAATAATGTTCTTATAATAACCAAATTATTTACTACCGACCTTTCAGAGTTTTTTCTTTCAACTTTCAAATAAGTCATAAAGCGTTTTAAAAAAGCTTCATCTATATCTTGGAAAGATAAGTTTTTAGTGCCAGCAAAAGCAATAAAATTCTTTATCCTTGGTTGATCTGCATCTAATCTAGAAAGTTTATTGTTTGTAATTAACTCGTTAATGTATTCTTTACTGAGTGAATTGAAAGTTCTTTTTTCCGAAGGCTTCTTGATTGAGTTTTTAATTTTAGTCAAAGACAACCCATTTTCGTTAGATTGTAGTTCTAAAACTTTACTAGTAACTTCAGAAAGTTTTTGAATTAAAAAATTGTTGAGTCGAGTGGAGTTTGGGTAAGATTTTTTTACCTTTCTTTTTTTAGTATCCCAATCCTTTAGATCAATATAATACCCAGAAGACATATAGGAAGTTTTTCTATCTTTGGTAATTCTTATCATAAGGGGAAACTTGCCAGAAGAATTAGCTTTCATTCTTAGAACGATACTTGTTGATGTAGCCATACTATTTATTTTGAGCAAAGATAAAATAAAAAGCATTAGGTACAACATAGGTACAACATTTTGTGGTTTTTTATGGTTTCAAATGGTTTTATGTAAAATTGGAATTACTATTTTATTAGGGTAAATGAAGGTTTTGGAGCCATATTGATGCATATTAAACCTTTAATCT
>TARA_R110002049_G_scaffold86224_1_pt1 | contig 64964 bp, 67 predicted proteins | sample TARA_R110002049 | Tara Oceans TARA_R110002049 (sample SAMEA4396941) | marine metagenome | biome: Polar Biome; feature: [SRF] surface water layer (ENVO:00010504); material: water (ENVO:00002006), including particulate matter (ENVO:01000060) such as... | depth 5 m | reverse complement strand
TTGGCACGTAGATGCCGGTTAGGTGAGGAGGAGTCCATCCCATTGTTTACATTCATCTCGCAGCGGCGCTATGGGTGTTGGCGATCGGCGCGTTCCAGCTCGCCTCCACCAAAGGCACACCGCGGCATCGAGTGCTAGGCTGGTCGTGGATGGTGGCAATGATGGTGGCAGCTCTCTCATCGTTCTGGTTGACCAGTCATCTCGATTGGTTCATGGGCTATGGGCCCATTCATCTGCTGTCGATCTGGGTCATCATCTGCGTGGTGATTTCTGTCAGTGCCATACGGTGCGGCAATATCCGGCGCCACAGGGGGTTCGCTGTCGGAGCCTACCTGGGCACGCTGGGCGCCGCAGTGGGCGCGCTCGCCATGCCGGGACGATTGCTGTACACCTACTTCTTCACCTGAGTAATCCGCGGGTTTAGTGGGAGTCCCTGCTTGCCTGCAGCGCGCTGACCGCTGACCACACCGACACTCCGTAGGGCACAAGATACGTCAGCAGCACCTTGGCCAGCGCCTCGCCGCTGAGCGACCCAGCCAGCAGGCTGTCACCGTGATTGATCAATGCCAGCAGTGTGCCCACCAGCGCCGCCACTTTGAGCGCCCGCACCACCACCGGGCGCGAAAACGCGAGTTGCAGGCGACCGTCCGGGCCGCCCGGTGGGCTAGGATGCGGCGTTCGAAGCTTCATGGACATGCACCGACCGGCGCGCGATTCCCCCCGTCATTTCACCAAAGCCCCTGCGCAACTGAGCACCAAAGAGCAAGCCGACCACCGGAGCGAACCACCCCTCCAGCCGAAACACGGATTCATAGTGGGTACCACCCGACGCTGTTGCACTCAGACGGTGCTGCCGCGTGCTGGTCAGAGCACCGAGCGGGGCCTTGATGCCGTAATCCAGCAACTTGCCTTCCTCATTGCGCCAGATCGTTTCCGTCTGCGGTTGCGTCATGAACGGCAACACCCTCACCTTCATGTGGATGGGGTCTCCCACGCGAAAGGTGGAATCGCAGGATACAACGAAGGTATTCCACAGCGGATAGTCCTCGGTGTTGGTAATCACCCCCCAGACCACTTCCGGTGGAGCCGCTATATCTTCAGATAACAGTATTTCAAACATCGCCAACCCTTAACAATCAGAACGTTTCATTTTCATCGTGCACGGAAACCGACAGCTCACCATCCATACTCATGGCCACATGAAACAGAATGGGACGACAGCAGACCTGGCAGTCCTCGATGTACTGCTGCCCGGCTTCACTTTCATCGATCAATACTTCAATGGACTCGCCGCAGTAGGGGCAGTCCAGATGCTGCTGGTGTAGGGCCGACATTTTTCCTCCTCAACGGCTGCAGGCAAGGCGCGCTCGTCACCTATGGGTTCTGGCGCCGCGAACGTTCACACGTCGGTCGCGAAAGTATCGCATTCGTTGATGTCGCCGCTAGCGAAACCGCGACGGAACCATTCCACCCGCTGCGCCGAGGTGCCGTGAGTGAAGCTGTCGGGCACTATGTCGCCACCGCCGCGGCGCTGCAAGCGATCATCGCCAATGGCGGAAGCGGCCTGCAGGGCCTCCTCCAGATCTCCCGGCTCGAGCATCTGGCGAAACTGCTGTGCAGCGTAACCCCAAACACCCGCAAAGCAGTCGGCCTGCAGTTCCTGGCGAACAGACAAGGCGTTGACTGCCGCGCGCGACTTGCCCTGGCCACTGGCACGGACCTGCTGGCTGACCCCCAGTAAGGTTTGCACGTGATGCCCAACCTCGTGCGCAATGACGTAGGCCTGTGCAAAATCACCCGGCGCACCCAGCTGACGATCAAGGTCACGAAAGAAACCGAGGTCCAGATACACCTTGCGATCAGCCGGGCAATAAAACGGACCCATGGCGGAGCTGGCAGAACCGCACGCAGAGGCTACGCGCTGGCTGAACAGTACGAGCACCGGTTCCTCATAAACACCCCCCATGGCGGCAAAAATACGCTGCCAGGTGGCCTCTGTGTCCGCCAATACCACGGCGACAAACTCCGCGAGCTCCTGCTCTTGCGGTGCGAGAGGAGCCGTTGCCGACGCATTGCCGGTGCCCGGCGACACCTGCAATATATCGATGCCCAACATGCGTGCACCGACAAACGCGGCCACACCCAGCCCCAGCAGCACACGGCCCGCCCGACTGCGCAACAACCAGGGCAATAAACGCACAACCAGCATGAGGCCGGGCACACCGCCAGCACGGACGGGCTGACCCCGCCGATCTTCGACATTACTGCTCCGTCGCCTGCCCCGCCAATCCATACCCTGCCCTCAAGCGACCACAATCAAATTTTACACGGAGGATAGACTAGAGAGCCCGCCCTGAACAACGAAGCCTGCGAGGGTGTTTGACACCGGGTTGACCCAGACCCCGCTGGTGAGCTGGCAGTCAAATGCATCCAGAAGCATGTGTATGCACAGACCCAGCCCCACCAGCCGGCTTGCCGGGAAAACACAAAGCAGCACATACACACCCACCCACCAGGGCTGGTGCAATGGGTGAAAACCGATACTGCACCGACCGGGATCATACATCGGGCTTGCCAGAACGTGATCGATATCTACCAGCATGGTGACAATCATCACCACCGATGCGTACTGCCAACGACGGCGAAAAAACACGGCCGCCACAACCAGTGGCACGAGAAAGTGCAGCGCGATGTGCAACATGGCCGGCGCTATATACGCTGGCTTAACGCGTCACACGCGTCGCCGGCTGATCGTCCTTGAGCAGCTCCTGACGCTTGCGCTCATACTCGTCGTACGACATGCCGGTTTCCCGCATGCACTCCTCATATTCGGGCTGCGGTAGTTTACTGCACTCGAGTTGGCGGTTTTGCTGCACCGCCGAATAAACCTGCTCGTTGCTGCAGGCAGCAACTGACGCCAGCAACGCGGCGACAAAGATGTATTTCATAGGGGCGCCTCTTCAGCCTCATGTATGCCTGAGTGTTTGCAGCACCACAGATCGCTCACGCAGCGGCCATCCTGAGCGAGACCGGTAAACGAAAGGAGCCCGTCAAACCTGAGAGCGCCCCCAAGGTGACGGTCGGTCAAATGTGGCAAGGTACAGATGCTCCACTTTGTCCCTGGCCCACTGGGTTTTGCGCAGAAACTTCAGCGATGACTTGATTGACGGGTCGTTCTTGAAGCAATTGACATCAATTCTCTGCGCCAGCCCATCCCAGCCATAACGATCAACCAACCGGGTTAACGCCATCTCGATGGTAACGCCGTGCAGCGGGTTGTTGGGTTGCTCCTGGCTCATATTAGGCTACGGCGCATGAGTTTGATGATCAGGCTCTTTCAAGCCGAATTGTAACTCAATGGTTTCAAAGGGCGTGCGCCCCTCCCAGGCCATCTCGATAATTCGTGATTCCTCGCCTTCGCGCAGCATTGCCTTACTCTGACATCTCACGCGCCAGGTCGAAATCCTTGCAGGATATACCGTCTGCATCGTGTGTTGTCAGATCAACAACCACCTTGTTGTAGACGTTGAACCATTCAGGGTGGTGATTGGCCCGTTCGGCGAGCAAAGCCACTTTTGCCATAAAAGTAAAAGCCGCAACAAAGTCCGGGAAACTGAATTCCCGGTGCAACTTGCCATCTTTGATGCACCATGCGCCGTTTGAGAGCTTGTTCAGCTCAGCCAGGGAAGAGTCCAACTCGCTTGGGCTACAGGCTTCTGTCATTTTTCCTCCTTTTCAGCTCTCGCGGTGAATGCCACAGATCTTGTGGCCATCGGGGTCGAGAAAATAGCACAGGTGCATTACGCCCATGGTGCTTTCCCGGGGGCCTGGTGGATCCTCAACACTGGTGCCGCCATTGGCTACGGCAACATCGTGCAGCTGCTTGACCTGCTCAGGTGAATTGCAGGCGAAGCCGATGGTGGAGCCATTGGCGGTGGTTACCGGTTTGCCATTGATGGGTTCACTCACACTGAAGTTGGAACCACCGTGGATGTAAAACAAGCGCGTTTGCCCGGTATCGTTCTTGTGCTCCATGGGCGCTCCAGCCCCGAGCACGCCGAGAACAGCGTTATAGAAGCGTTTCGATTGCTCGATGTTGTTGGAGCCGATCATGACATGGCTAAGCATTGCGGTGTTCCCTCTAAGTTATGCAAAGTAAACGTTATGTTCCGGCGAATCGTGGCTTATCTCTCGACCAGCTCGACCCGGCGGTTTTTCTCCCGCCCAGCATCACTGCCGTTAGAGAAAACCGGAACCAGTGGCCCCACACCATGCGGTTGCAAACGACCTGAAGCGATATCGTAGTCGTTTTTTAACGCCTCCACCACGGCGCGAGCGCGGTCTGCAGACAGCGTTCGATTGTAGTCGAACGTACCCTTTGAATCGGTGTGACCAACCACATAAAACTGCTTCTCCGGATTGGCCCGCAAATAGCTCACTATCGCCTCAAGCGCCACGCTCGACTCGGCTCTGAGCGTCGCCTTGTCAAAATCAAACACGATGCCATCCAGAACCACACGCCCGTACTCCGCAATATCGGAGCCGATGGCCTCGGCGTCTACCACCACCAGGCCGGTTTCGGCAGCCTCGACCTCGACAATGTCGATCAACGTGCCGACGTAGTTTTTCGCGTGTTGCTCTACATACGCAACAACATACACCAACCCGGCAGCGCGCTCCTTACTGGCCACAATTGCCCCCGCACCGCCGGAAGAGGATGTCCCTGCAAACAGCGTGTTCACCGCCCCTGGCTTGGCGACAGGATTGGCACGAAACGTCACCTCCATCCACTGCCCGGAGCCAATTGCAACGCCCTTGCGATCCAAAGACATGCCTTCTCCGATAATATCGAAGCCTTCCTGCCTGAGCGCATCCAGATAATTCTTGTAGATTTCGGAGAACGTGCGATCTTCACCTTCGTACTCGTAAAACGTTCGCGTAACCCTGCCTTCGGTTTCTATCCAGTCCGCAATGGCCCGATAGCCGGTGACCGGGCCCGTGGCCACCTTGTAGGGCTGGTAGTTTTCAATATGCTGCCAGGCGATGACCTGACCGGGATAGCGCTCGATCATCGGGTGCTCGATAACACCCTCAACATCCTGCGCCCTAACCACGCTGGCAACCGTGCACAAACACGCTACCATCAAAATTCTGCCGAGATGCCCCACCATGTCACCCCCTCCCCAAGGCCAGCAGCGGAAAAAGCACGCGCCTGCCGGATTCGGTCAATCTTGACAGCGACAGTGCGACCGCTGCCTCCAGCAAACAGTGTAGCAGTGTTTACCAGAGCGGGAAGAGTCGAGCCGGTACTCCCGGGTATCGCCTCAGGCGTTATACAGGGTCATCATGCCAATCAGGATAAAGCCGGTGCCCGCAACGTAGTGCAGGATTTTCTCGTCGATATATCCCGAGATCGCGCTACCAGCCAAAACACCCAATCCCGAAGCAACCACAAGCGCGGCCGACGCCGCAAGGAATACCGTATATTTGCTCACTGCCTTGTCGGCGGAGAAGAGCATCGTCGCCAATTGCGTTTTATCGCCGAGTTCGGCAACAAAAACCGATGCGAAAATTGTGAAAAATATTTTCCAATCCATAGCGTCAAGCTTCCAGGCGGCCCGCCATCAACGGGAGCGAAGGTCGGGTGAGTGATGTCCTTGATTAATCTCGCCAAGCCGGAAACGCCGGCAGCGAATTAAAGAAGTTGAAATCGTGGTTTGGCCACAACTCGGCATTCTCCGTCGCAGCGATCGCCTTCAGCCGGCGAATGCTATCGATGGCCAGTGCTTCATTATCCTGCCAGCAATACCCGGGAGCAACCTCGTCGGTCAGATTTTCCGTCAGATCCGCGGCATCCCCGCAGAGAATCACCGGGCGCCCCTTGGGCAATTCGACAAACAGGGACATATGCCCCGCCGTATGCCCGGGCGTGAACAGCGCGCTGACTCCGGTTGCCACTTCGTATTCTGAACTCTGCAAACGCCATGCATTTGCGCCCGCAACCTCATCTTCAAATATACCCCCATCCAGCCGGGTTGCGGCGGCACTGACCTCCTCCGCATGCACATGAACTTCGCAGCCCGGAAGGTCACACAGCCCTCCCGCGTGGTCGAAGTGCAAATGGCCGAGAAAAACTAGGTCTACATCCCTGGCGGACAGCCCCAGCTTGTTCAGGTAACTGGGAATACGCTGGCTCTCGTCCATTTCAGGCGGGTCAAACAGCTCCTGCATAGGGCCGTAGTACTTGGTCCGCAGCGCGGGGTTGGCGATCTTCTGGTAGTCGCACCCCACGTCATACAGAATACGACCATTCGGTGTTTCGATCAGATAGGCAAGAATCGGCGCGGTGATGTATTGCCCGTGCCCTCTGTTTCTCGTCGAAACGACCTTTTCATAGCGATGCGTGCCAGTGAGCAGGGGCCATATTCGTAATGCGCGCTGAGACATAGTTTTCTCCAGATGTCGCCACCGGACACCTTCAGACAAACAGACAGATCTTGTTGTGATCCAGGTCTCTCACATACGCGGCAAACCTGCCAGACCGAATACCGGGTTCCCCCTCACTCGTGCCACCAATTTCAAGCGCCTTGTTGTATAGGCGCGTGACCTCGGTATCCGAAGCAAGATTCAAGCCGACCATTGTGCCATTGCCGTGGGTGGCTCGCCCTCCGTCGAAGGGCTCAGCCACAGCAAACATGAAATCGCCATTTGCCCAAACAGTCATCCGTTCGTCCACATGGATCTGGTTTATGTCCGTGCCTGCAAACAAAGCATCATAGAAGCCCACCGCGTCGGCCAATGACCGTGTACCGAAGACAAAATAATTCATTTTCATAAGACGCCCCCAAGGTTTCTCGCTCCCCGCAGTCGGAGGCGGATTACGCTTTGCCAAACACCGAGTCGATCGCTGCCGTCACCTGGCCAAACAAGGCCCCGGTGCCTTGACCTATCTTGCTTTTGCACAAGCAATCTCGTCCAGAAACGCATTCGCCAACGCCTGAACGTTGACGTGCCGATTGTCTTTCCCATCACTCCACTTGCGGCAATACCAGCAAATGCGCTCAGCGATGGTGCCATCTGACGGCTCGTTCAGCTTCTCCCTCAAGGCCAGTATTTGCCTGCCTGACAAAACCAATGCCTCTGTTTCAGGGTCGGTCTTCGAACGCCGCTCCGGATAGGGATTGAAGTCGGGTACGCAGAAGACGAATTCGTTCTCACCCGCTGCGGCCAACTCCAGATGCGGAACGATACGTTCTCGCAGATCGCGCTCCAGCAGATCCAACTGAGCGTAGAGTTTTGACTTCGATACCATGGCAGCTAACGGCGCTCAGGAAACGTGACGTCCGGGCCACCCGGTTCATCGCGACAGAGGAAGCTCATGACCAGCGTTTCGAAAGCCTGCTTGCACTCAATCATCGCCCAGTGGCCACAGCGGGGGAAGGTATGCAGTTCACAGAGGGGGATAAGGCGCATCGGCAGGAGTGCGGCGTCCAGCGGTGTCACCCGGTCGTCGCGGCCCCAGGTGAGTAACGTAGGCGCCTGAATTGTGGCCAGGTGCTCGATGGCACGAGTAGGATGCTGTTCGCGCATCGCGGCGATCTGGCCGATGCCCTGGCGCGAGTAGATCTGCCGGGTGGCGGCCAGGGTGTTGGGCTCCATGGCCTGCTCCCAACGCGTGTCGATCAATTCGGGCGTGATCAGCGCCTGGTCGTAAACCATCGAGCGCAGCCAGGCTTCCAGCCGCTCCCGGCTGGGCGCTTCAGCGAAGGCCGTCAGGAGGTTGACGCCCTCGGCGGGGAACGGCGCAAACAGGTTGAGACCGATACCGCCGATACAGGTCAGGCTCCTGACGCGCTCGGGATGGGCGGCCGCAATATGCGAACCCACCATGCCACCCAGTGAATTGCCCAGCACGTGGGCACTGGGTGCACCCACGGCATCAAGGAACTCCAGGCAGGCCTTCACTGCCCCGGCGATTGGGTCACCCGCCAATGGCTGGCTGCCACCATAGCCAGGGAGGTCCACCACGAGGCAGCGGAATCGCCGGGAGAACCACGCCAGGTTCCCGGAGAAATTCGCCCACCCACTGACGCCGGGGCCTGAGCCGTGGATCATCAACAAGTGGGGGCCGCTACCCGCCTCATGGTAGTTGAGTGTGCCGTGGGACAACTCAACACTGCGCCGGGTGGTTTGATAATCGATGCTCATGGGAGCGCTCTTTCGGGTTAAGATAGCCACAGAGCTTAAACCAGTCGACTTGGCTGGCCAACAGCCGCGCGCAGCAATAACACCCGTCGGCGCTGTAAGTTGGGACCAGTTACCGTAACCGCTCGCGTAACTCCCGGCTGGCGCCCGCGGAGCCTGGGTAGCGCGACAAACACACTGTCAGCAGAATTTCGCGAGGTTCTCAATGAGCGATTCAGCAGACTCCGGCGGCTTTCTGGGCGCCGTGGGTGAAAGCATCGGCGGCTTCCTCGCGGAAGTGCCAGCGGTCATAGGCGAGTTTTTCAGCGGCATTGGCGAGGGTGCCGGGGTTCAGGGCTTCCTGGGCTGGACCGCCTTTATTGTCGGCATAGCCCTGCTGATTTCCGCGGCCCGCGGATTCTGGCAGGGGCGCATTGTCGGGCCAGCCCTGAGTGGCTTCATCGGCCTTGCAGCCATGGGCTGGGCGGTGATCTGAACAAGATGATCAGCACCCGATGGGTGCGGCCGCTGGACGCACGTCGCACCGGGGGCAAGCGCGTTTGACGCGTTAAATACCGTACTCTCGCTCCACCTTCGCAACACGAACCCGAAAACCGGAGTACCATTTTTTGTGGCCGAGTCGCTGCGCTTCCCGGTGTTCCGCGTTTCTTTTCCAGTGACTGATGGATTCCAGACTTTCCCAGTAAGACACCGTGATACCCAAATCTTCCCGCACGGACTCCACACCCAGGAAACCAGGCTGGGTTTCAGCCAACGCCAGCATCACGGCCGCCATTTCACTGTATCCATCGTCTCCTTCTGTGCGATGACTGGTGAAAATAACGGCGTAGTAGGGTGGCTCGGGGGTTTTGGCTATCTCTGACACTGATCTCTCCAGGTGGTTTATGCCGACCGCACAGGCAAAGCATCAGCTTTTCACTGCCTGCCAGGCTTGGTTGTGTGTGCAATCCTATGCGTCTACATCTACATTACGCCGCGGTTTGGGCCGCGGGAGCAACGGCGACCAGGCAGCACGCCTCTTGCTCTGAGACTCCACGCTCTCATCAACCATTGCTCGGTAAAACCGTTGAGATGAACTGATGCCATGGAGGGTTCTCTTGCGGGCACCAGATAGACTCAATATGTTCCCTGGCACTGGATGCGGACCATCCAAGATATTCGTATGCGTACATGGCGTAGAATGCTGATACCCGGTAGTTTGCTGCGCAATGGATCAACACCTTCTGTCCTTGGCAGGACGTCATAGCCTTAACAAATTCTGCGTAATCCCGCTCTGATGGAGCCGCAAAATCGACGGGAATGTAGAGATAACGAACGCCTTGTCCGGTGACGATATCTTCCTCGTTCTTCAAGGCATATTGATTGTGTTCTGGAAGCAGGTTGATGACGGCTTCATAGCCGCTCGTACGTAATTGCGAGAGCTGTTCCTCGCTCAAAAGTCCGGATGTAGAAACCGCTTCGTCGATAACCTTGAAATTGTATGCTTGATCAACGCTCATGATGCTTTTCCAGATAGCTACCGCAAGACTGTTCACAAAGCTGTTTACCGGGTAGCAGAGCCCTCAATGCGCATATGCGCGTCATCCACTCGAAGCAGCACCCAGGTCCCCCAACGAGTTCGACTCCGCCTCCAATGCGGTCTTGAATCGTACCGACTATCGCCCAGGCGTTCGCCGCCTCTTCTGCGCTTCTGGCATAGATTGCAGAGACTGCCGACAAACCCACGTTAGCAACCATTCCACTGGCGATAACCAGCCCGGACCAGATGAGTCCAAATGGCGTCGCGATTGCCATGAGAAGCGACTTGTCCCGTCCAGGCGGCGTAGGTACGTCCGCCAACAGTCAATCATTATGTGATTGTAGCTCAAGCCGGCAGCCCCTCGAACTTTGGCACCGCCCCTAACTCCTCATCCCAAGCAGCCTTGCTGGATGCGAAGATGTGCGCAGTTGGCAACATGTTGATTTCAGTGTCCAAACACCCTGCAGGAACGACGAGCAAGCCAGCGATCTGAGTGCTGGGTAAGCCTGAACCGCATAGCTTACAAAAGCTCTTGTGATGACGAGTGCCTGGAAGCGTGAACGAACTCACAGCATCCTCACCGGACCGCCAGACTAATTTAGCTGAACTTGAGAATAGATTTGCTGCATGCGCTGAACCTGTATCTTTTTGGCAGTGCTGGCAATGACACAGGTAAAAGCTGTCGAAGTCACCGTTTACCTCAAAACGCACGGTGCCGCAAAGACACGAACCGAAATAATCAGTCATCAGACTACCTTCCACGGTCTGTTGGGGGGAATTCACATAACACTGCCAATACAGGCGGCGCACACGTAGTGTAGGCCGCCCGGTGCAATGCGGACTATGCCCAAAGAGAGAAGGATAACGCAGATCGCCATGGCGAGTTTTCGTTTCATACGGCAAGTGCACCTTAAAGGTCAGTATACGCGCACTGAAAACCTCCAAGCCTGCGCGATAACTCTCACAGGCACATGACACCTGCAACAGCGGCGGGAAGCGAAGCGCCCCGTCTAGCGACCGAAGGCCGCAGCCTGATTGCCCTGGTTATACGGCTGACCCTATGTGCCAGGTAGTGACCTGTCAGCGTCGCAAGGTTGTTCTCGAACCGGCGCCCTGGCCTTCATAGAGCCCACTGGCATCAAACATGTCGTAGGTTGCCGATTCATGGTCGTACCTTACTTTGATTGCATCACTCGTAATCGTAGCTATCACCTGTACTCCACTCGTAAAGTAGATCGGTTCGGATTCGGTTTCCGCACCCCGAGGATAGCGGGCACGGAACTTCATCGCGGCTTCGTCGTTTACGCTGAATTCGTAGGAAGACATTGGGGCAATGTTGCCAAGCTCCTTCTCTTCATTTCGCCATTCTGCGACAACGAAAACTGGCTGCGTCGTTGTATTCACCACCTCGAACGCTGGATCGAAGAACGACGGGACCGCCAATATAACCAAGACCCCGAAAAAGATTGCGAATGCTACGGTCAGAATGTTGAAGGTGCGCCGAATCATTTAGATATATTATATTGTTATCGCGGAGCGTTGCTGAAGAGAGCAATTGAAGTTGACTGTTCTGCTGCCGCTCTGCGAGCGCGCGACGCACCATCAAGCCTTCGGCTTCGCCACTACGATGCTGAGCGGCGAAGGCGTCGGGACGATCTGCTCAAGGGCAAAGCCAGCCCGATCGAGCAAATCACGAAACTCGGCGGCAGTACGCTCTTTCCCGGTAGCCATCATCATCATATTCAGGTCCATCCACTTGCCCATGTCGAAATCGGGGGTTTCCGGGATTACGGACTCCACCAACATAAGGCGTGCACTTGGACTTGCGACCTTTTTTATGTTGGTCAGAATAGCAACGGACTCCTCGTCAGACCAGTCGTGAAGGAGCCAGCGCATCACATAGGCATCAGCTCGGACGGGAACATCCTTGAAGAAGTCTCCACCGACGCGCTCGATTTGGCCGTGCTCCGGTGCCTCCGCAACGACATTCGGTTGATCGAAAAGAATGCCTCGGCAGGAGGGGTGCGCTTCGAGGATGCTCACCAATTGGGAGCCGATTCCGCCTCCGATATCGGCGATCATAGGGTATTGGCTCCAATCAAGAGCCACAGCCACGGCCGGACTGATCGAGGTGCTCAGGTCGCGCATCGCTTCATTGAAGATAGAGTACGTCTCTGGGTTCGATTGCATGTGCTGCCACGCGTTCTCGCCCGTCACTTGATCAAAGCCGGGACGCCCATTCTTTAGTGACAGCATCAATCCTCGCCACCCCTCGAATACCGGAGCGCCCGAGCAGAGTGTAAAGCGAATCCAAGCCCAATTAGAGCCTGGTAAATTTCGTCGGAGGCAATCGCTCGCGGGCGTGTTGCCAAATACTCCGGGCGCTGTCTGCGTGAAAATCCCGGTGCTCTCCAGAGCCCGCAGCATCCGATACAGGCTCGGTGCGTGCGTCTTTGTACGCTCCGCAAGAATGTCAGCGTGCAGGGGACCATCAGCCAGCATATCGGCGAGCTCAAGCTGCGCGGCGGCACCGACGCAGCAACTCTGCCAATGGTTGTTGACAATACCTAGAATCTGCTCCTCAGGAGTTGCTGCGCTCATTGTAAATAACTCTATTGTTGGTCTTCAAGAATCCGTGGCAGGCGTTGCCGGGTCGAAAGCGGACATTGTAATGACCCAGTGAACTTCTGCTCAGGTATTATCTAGTGAAAGGGGATACCGAAGAGCATGGAAATGCCTGAAGCATTAAAGCATGCTCTTGCCGGCTACTGATCAGGGCGAATTAACGATGTGCAGCGAATCGTATACAAGGTCCACGACAATTCCCTTCATATCGCACAACTTCGGCATCAATACTGAGCGGGCGCATAAGGCTGCCAGTCGGCGCTAAAAAACTGGAGCGAAGCGGAGCTTTTTACGTCGCGCTGCATGGCCTTGTTGTACATTTCATAGGCTCTCTGGAAAGGCGCTAAACTGGGGAATACCTCTACTCGGTTCGCACCAAGCGGCCTTCGATTCTACATTAATATGGGCAGACGGCTTTAAATCCGGAGGTGTATCAATAGTTGACAACGAAACACAGAAAAAACTCTTTTTATCTGGGGAGTAGTTCATCAACCTCGTTCCGCACTCAGAGCAAAATGCCCGGTAGCCACCGGCCCCACTCTGATGCTCTTTCAGATACGCATGTTGATCGAAGAGCATCAAGGTTGAGGCGTCCGCTACTGCCATGGTCGCATAATCCGCACCATGAGCTTTTCGACAGAACTTGCAATGACAGTTAAATATCTTGTCTGGATAGATTTCGACCTGGTACCTAATCTTTCCGCAGAGGCAGCTTCCCTCAATCATGACTTTCCCCTAATTCAGATAGTGAATAGATACAGAGGTTTTCGGCCCCAACTCTACCGCCTTAACCTTGAACTCATTGCGATACCGCCACGACCTTCTTGGCTGTGTGCACCTTTGTATTAACAGACTCCTCGTTGAATTGAGGTGTCCGTTCTAGCGGATGAAGCTCAAACGTCCGCTGCAACGATTTTTTAGGTTTCAACACGACCGAACTCCCGAACACCCTTGCGCCAATAATAAAGACCAAAAACGGTTGCCACTATTGGTACGGCCACGCCGAATTCATCTGCAAACCACTCCGTGGATTCATTCGCCTCCGTCAAGGGTGTAAAGAACTTCTGAAGAAATACGTTGTGGCTCATGTGAAACGTTACTGCCGGCCACAGACTGTTTGTTTTGTAGCGAAAGTACGCCATTACAACGGACATTGATGTAAGGCAGACCGTAAATATTACGAGCTGGAACAGCAGTGGGGTTCCGGAATTACCATAGAACCCCAAAAGCATGAGTGGCCAATGAAACATTGACCAGAGTATACCGCTAAGAATTGCCACTTGAGAGAAGCTGAGATTCTTGGATAGCGCAGGCACCAAGAGCCCGCGCCAACCCACCTCTTCACCGAGGACACCTGGCAAAAGTAGTACGAAGCTCACAGTCGCGGTAAGAACAAACCGCAATGCAATGATGGATTCATCTGACCAGGAATCCAGCATGTAGCCACTTCGTATCTGCTCGACAGCGCCGCTGTCATACCAACTACCGAGCGAAAAGCCCCAAATGCCAACATAGGCAATCGCCGCATAAGCAAGAGGAATCAGGTAGCTTTGATACTGATACTTCCAATCGCCCCAACCCCAACCAAGGGAGCTGAGTTGACGACCGCAAACGAGACAGGCTCCAACAGCTGCCAACCCAACGGTAAGCATCAATGGACTTGCGCTCTGAAACCTCAGCAGTAGCCACACGCCCAACGGATACAGGCAGACCACAAACAGGATAAAGGTGCTAGTAATTCGCCAGGAACTATTCAATGGTTTGGCCCCACGCTGCTGTTGGATGTTGAAGCATAACGCTGCCAACACAGGCGGCCGGAACGTAGTGCAGGCCGTCCAGCGCAATGCGTTTTTTGCATTGCACGAATGTGCATGGCCTTGTTATGTTTCGTTAATATAGATCCCGCGCGCCTAAATGTTTATCACTGGATCTTGGAGTCACTCGATTCTGCATTCTTCTTTTTTGATGCAATACCGATAACCATAAACACTATTCCTATGGGAATCAGCTCGGTTCTATCGTTACCAAGGATGCTCGGTAACATGAGCAAAACACCGCCTAGTATCCAGAGCGCTGGTGCATACTTATTCAAAATGGTGGTTCCTTCTAGTCAGAACTGAGCGTTTAGCACTACTTTCCCTATCGTCCGTATATCTTAGCGTAATTTAGACGCATAACGCGAAGTTCAGCGGCGTTTGAGGCACACGGGACTTTGCAGCAGAAAAGAATCGCCTGGGCCATATGCCCGCTGTAATGCCTTGTTCTGCAGCATAACCGGCAACGCTAACGACTGTTTTCGGCCACCAAGAACTCTACTATGGTTGATTCAGGTGTGTCGTGGCGGCTCATCAAGAAATATTGCGTTCGCCTTTCACCCCGAGGCCGAAACTGGAGACGAAACCTCCTAATTTGAGCGGGCAGTAAAAGTAACCCACCGATCAAGGCAAGCGAGGTGAGCCGTCCCACTGTAGCGCTTCGTTAGCTCCACCGACCAGCCAACCCTGAACTATCTCATCATCTTGTTGGGTAATGACAGCCATGGATGGATGGCTTCTTTCCGAAACCTCAGCCACTGAAATATACTCGTTAGATATGTCCTTATAGCTTTCCGGCGGAGCGACTGGATCATTACTCGAAACTAGAATAAGTGTTGGTATTTTGTTTCTAACGAGCAACGGAATTATATCTGTTTGCTCCAATTTTACACCTGCGTCTTTCAACGCTTTACCAGCACCCTCTTGTATTGAAGCTCTAGGGATCAAAGTGGACAAGAAGGGTGAGTAAGCATCTATATAATTCACTGCTGCCTGATCAAATCTAACCATTGGGGCTTGAAGCACTATCCCACCTATATCTCTTCTCATGTCAATCAATAAGGTTGCAGCAACTGCACCTAATGAGTTACCAACAATAAGAACATTTTTTTTCGGATGATCCAGTTTCTCGATTAGCTCGTTTATAATTTTGCTATCCTCTACACCAAATCGTATTCCTGGAGAAGAATCTCCGTGACCAAGAAGATCGGGCAGCAAAACATCAAAACCAAGAAACCTGAAATATAACGCGGAATTCACCATGTATTCTTTAGATGCCCGAAATCCATGTATCAAAACAACTAAACCAGAGTAGATGTTTGTAGACTCTCTCTGGATTTCCAGCTCATTGATTTCATTCTGACCATTTACTTGAAGCTCAACGCGATAGCTCAACTTTTGCTTGTCGAACAATGGCTTTGCCGTCAAATAACTGATACACAATTCCGTTTTCTTGGAACAAAACTCAGATTCATAGAATCCTTGTTCGCGCAATGTTTCTCGACTTGCAATCTGTTCGTAACCAAAGCTTTGTTGACTAGCAATATAGCTAGATATCGCCGATGAACACCCGGCCAAAGGTAAAATACAAGCGAGCACAACACCTCTCAAAATCATAATTATCAACTCATGCCCATCGTAACTAGCCGCAAGCTGACGTCAAGGTAAGCGGCGTTCAGCACGGAGCGTTTGCTCCGAGAAAACTGGCGAAGCCATGCCCGTGCAGGCGCGGAGTGCTGAACGTCCCAGTGAGCCGCATGCGAATGGCTTGACCTACTTGTTATGTTTTTCGCCTTCACCATGGTTTCTGGTACCGGTTTTTTTATAGCATATGATGCTTAAAAACGCGTTTTTGATAAACGGATACTTGAAGCCTTTAAGAAAGAAAACCTGATTCCGACATTAATGCAAGCGCAACCCCAAGTACGAGAATACCCCCAATAACAGAAAATCCTAAGGGAATGCCGTAGTACCAGCAAATAACTGCGCCAGCCCCAGTGCCTACACCGAAAGCAATCACGAATTTTACGATCGCGCCAATGCCTTCCTTTATCAGATCTTTAAGAAATTCAAGCATTAGTTACTCGATAATTGTTCATTTCAATGGACTGTTATTGATTATTCACGCCAAAGGAACCGGCGGCGCAGCCGCCCGGTTGCCTTACTTGTTATGCGCTGATAGCATCCGTACATATTTCCGTACATGTACAGGTTAAAATCATGGAAAGCATAAGTTATACCGCTGCCCGCAGCAACCTTGCCAAAAAAATGGAGCAAGTCTGCAACGATCATGCGCCCATTGCGATAACACGCAAAGGGGAAGGTGCCGTTGTAATGATGTCTATGGAAGACTATCAAGCGCTTGAAGAAACTGCCTACCTTCTCAGAAGCCCCAAGAACACACGAAGGCTCATTGAGTCGATGGCAGAGTTGGAAGCAGGCGAGGGATTTGAGAAGGAACTTATCGAGTGAGGTTAATATTTGCTGAGAAAGCATGGGAGGACTACCTATATTGGCAGAGGACCGACAAGAAACTTGTTAAGCGGATCAGCGCACTCATCAAAGATATTACCCGGGAACCCTTCGAAGGAATTGGAAAGCCTGAACCATTGAAGCATGCACTCTCCGGCTACTGGTCCAGGCGGATCAACGATGAGCATCGAATCGTATATAAGGTCCAAGACGATTCCCTTCTTATCGCACAACTTCGATATCACTACTGAGCGGGCGCATAACGCCTAAAGCTGTGGCGGTGAAACCGTCCGCAGCCTTTACTTGTTAGGGGCGTGTTCAAGGCGTTCTGCCAGCCAGACTTTGATAATGGATTGTCGAGTAACCCCCAGTCTTGCCGCCTCTTTGTCTAGAGAGGTAATCATCCATTCGGGAAAATCCACGTTAACTCGTCGCGGTGTTTGATTCGACCGCCTGAGACTGGAAAGATCCAGATCATCAATTATGTCTTCCTTTCCCTGGTCAAATTTTTTGTCGAAATCTCTAGCTTTCATAAAGCTCTACCTCTGCTTTCCGAGATCGTCTAACCGAAATCAGTCGAATCTCGTCATCTCGATATGTAAATACGGCTGACCAGTACTGGCGGTTGAAGCGAGCTATCACGATTGACCTCGCCTCATCGTCAGACCTCGCTGCCAGTTCCACCAAGTCCGGGTCATCCCAAAGAGACTGAGCCTGCTCAAAATCAATCCCATGCTTTTTGAGATTGGAGGCACTTTTCCTTTGGTCGAATTGGAATTTCATAATGGTATAGAAAATATACCACTAGGGCGTCTTTGGCAAGGCGTGGGTCTTGTGACGGTAGGAGCCCCTAACGCTTCAATCAGCCGACGCTTTAGCGGGAGAGTTCCTTCGATAAAGTGGACACCCAATAGTCAGGGCGACGGTGAAGATGAGCAATTGCCACGATGACAATTTCATCTTGCTCCAGACTATAATGATAAATAATACCCTACGGGAACTTGGCAATTAGACAGCGCCGTGTCCCTGGACTGAACAGTTGGTAAGCGACCGGAAACTGCTGTATACGAGAAATAGAACGGAGCACCTCACTACGAAACCTGTCTCCGAGACCGATTTGTTCTGACTCGTAGTGGGTCATCGCTTCTTCAAACTCGACCTGGGCGAGCTTGAGAAGTTTTATCTCCACTTTAGGATGTCTTAAAGGCGTCAGAGAGGGCGATGGCGGGCTCTCGGCCGCTTTTATAGGCAGACAACCTAGATTCGGCTTCTGACGCCCAAATAGCATCAAGCTCAGCATCAGGCTTATCCAGGCTCAAAAGGATCTGCTCCGCAACCGCTGCCCGCTCCAGCGCGGGAAGTTCAAGTGCCTGATCTATAAGAATATTCGCAGCATTTGACATATGCCCTACCACGTCAACTAAGACTCACAAGCTATGGTAGCTCTGTGAGTTTTCCAAGTAAACATAACAGCTTATTAGAAAGACCAGACCGTATAACACCACGCTTGCTAACTCCAGCACGCCATGCGGCGCCGGCAGTGAGGTTCCTCACGGAATCAACAAGTTGGCACACTTGGCCCACTGGGCTCGCCTGTTAGCCGGACTACGTGGAAGTTAGCAAGCCATCAAATCTGTCCATGCAGATCAGAAAATATTGCAGTAGATTCAAAGCCTTACATACCCCTCCTCACCCACCTCACGTCCTTCCGGTGAAAAGCCCCTTGCAATCCGCCCCCATCCAAATACTGTATATACATACAGTTTTAGGCCGCAATGCCCATGGATGACATCAGACCAGCCATCTCTGCCAACCCGCCCAGGCTACTGGACCAAGTCCGCCGTCACATGCGGGATGCGGGTTATGCATGGAAGACCGAGAAGACCTACATCCACTGGATCAGGCTCTACATCCTGTTCCACGGCAAGCAGCACCCTGCCAGTTTGTCAGACGCTCATATCAGTCAATTCCTCAGCGCGCTGGTCAACGAAAGGTCGTGCTCACCTTCAACACAGCATATCGCGCTGAATATACTGGATGGCCCGTAACCCATGCCCTACGCCGAGCTCCATACCCTCACCTGCTACAGCTTCCTGCGCGGCGCATCGCACCCGCAGGAACTGGTTGAGCGCGCGGCAGAGCTGGGGTACCAGGCGATAGCCATCACTGATGAATGCTCGCTCGCCGGTGTAGTGAAGGCTCACGTCGCCGCCAGGCAGGCCGGCATTCAGCTCATTATCGGTAGCGAACTGAACCTGGTAGAGGGGGTGCAGTTGGTAGCGCTGGCGCCTTCCCGTGCGGCTTATAGCGAGCTGTCCGGCCTGATCAGCCTGGCGCGACGGCGCAGCCCGAAGGGTGAGTACCGGGTGGCACTGCGGGATGTTATTTTCCATCTCAAGCGCTGCCTGATCATCTGGAAGCCTGCAGGTGCTGAGCCTTCCGGCGACGCAAGCATCAACCCCGCTACCGCCGAGCTCGGTTACGGGCAGCAGCTGGCGCGGCTGTGCCGGGGTCGCATCTGGCTCGGGTTAACCCACTTGCTGGGCAACGATGAAGTCGCCCGCTATGGGCGCCTGCATACTCTGGCACAAACACTGAACCTGCCCATGGTGGCCTGTGGCGCGGTGCAAATGCACGTGGCGTCACGCAAGCCGCTACACGATGTATTCACGGCGCTGCACCACAACACCAGCGTGGCACAACTGGGGCGCCGGCGGCTGGCCAACAGCCAGCAGCACCTGCGGCGCTCGCAGCAGCTGGCGCAACTGTATCCGCCTGCCCTGCTTGCCGCCACGCTGGATATCGCCGCCCGCTGCCAGTTCAGCCTGGACGAGCTGCGCTATGAATACCCGGAGGAAGTGGTGCCGCGCGGGCAGAGCGCAGGCAGCTATCTGCGCCAGCTGGTGGACGAAGGTTGTGCCGTGCGCTGGCCCGCCGGTGTGCCCGCCGACATACAGCACAGCATTGAACATGAACTGCAGCTCATTGATGAACTCTCCTACGAATACTACTTCCTCACGGTGTACGACATTGTGCGTTTTGCCCGCGAGCGAAACATTCTGTGCCAGGGGCGCGGTTCGGCGGCCAACTCGGTGGTGTGTTACTGCCTGTTCATTACCGAGGTGTCACCGGAGGCGGTATCGCTGCTCTTTGAGCGCTTCATTTCCCGCGAACGGGATGAACCGCCGGATATTGATGTGGACTTCGAGCACGAGCGCCGCGAGGAGGTGATCCAGTACATCTACAGCAAGTACGGCCGCCGCCGCGCGGCACTCGCCGCTACCGTCATCACCTACCGCGCGCGCAGTGCCGTGCGCGATGTCGGCAAGGCACTGGGCCTGGACGCGGTATTCGTGGAAGACCTGGCGAAGTCCCTCGCCTGGTGGGACCGCAGTGCCGACTTGCACAAGCGTTTCCAGGAGCAGGGCGTCACCGGGCACGGCGAGGTGGCGGCGCTGTTCCAGTCGCTGGTGCAGCAGATCCTCGGCTTTCCGCGCCACCTTTCACAACACGTCGGGGGCTTTGTGATCAGCCGGGGGCCCATCTCCCAGCTGGTACCGGTGGAGAACGCCAGCATGGCGGAGCGCACGGTCATCCAGTGGGACAAGGAAGACATCGAATCGCTCGGGCTATTGAAAGTGGACATTCTCGCCCTGGGCATGCTTTCGGCGATTCGCAAAAGCCTGGCGCTGGTCGCGCGCGATCACCCCCAGCTGCGCGGGCTCGCCGATGTACCCCGCGATGACGCGGCCACCTGGCGTATGTTGCAGCAGGCGGACTCCATCGGCGTGTTCCAGATTGAATCCCGCGCCCAGATGACCATGCTGCCGCGGCTCAAACCGGCGAGCTTCTACGACCTGGTCATCCAGATCGCCATCGTGCGCCCCGGGCCAATTCAGGGCGACATGGTTCACCCTTACCTGCGCAGGCGGCAAGGTTTGGAAGCGGTCACTTACCCCAGCGAGGCCATTCGCTCTGTGCTGGACCGCACACTGGGGGTACCCATCTTCCAGGAACAGGTGATTCGGCTGGCGATGGTGGCGGCCGGCTTCTCCGGCGGCGAAGCCGACCAGCTGCGCCGTGCTATCACCAACTGGGGCAAGAACAGCCAGTTACTCACCTTTGAAGGCAAACTGGTGCAGGGCATGATTGAGCGCGGCTACGAGAAGGATTTCGCGCACCGTCTGTTTGAGCAGATCAAGGGCTTTGGCGGCTACGGCTTTCCGGAATCCCATTCCGCCAGCTTCGCCCTGCTGGCCTGGGTATCAGCCTGGCTCAAATGCCACCACCCCGCGGCATTCTATGTGGGCCTGCTGAACAGCCAGCCAATGGGGTTCTATTCCCCTTCCCAGCTGGTGCAGGACGCGCGCCGCCACGGAGTGACGGTGATGCCGGCCGATGTGAATCACAGCAACTGGGACCACCGCCTGCTGGACAGCGACGGCAGCAGCCAGCCACCGGTGCGCCTGGGCCTGCGGCTGGTGAAAGGCCTGAGCCGTGAGGGGGCGCAGCGCGTGATGGAAGCGCGCCGGCAGGCGCCTTTTCAGCAGGTCAGCCAGCTGCGGCAGCGCGCCGGGCTGGAGCGCCGTGACATGGAGGCACTGGCGGATGCCGACGCGCTGGCCTCGCTCAGTGGCAACCGCCACCAGTCGCAGTGGCAGATCATGGCACTGGAACAGCCGCGCCCGCTGTTACAGGATGAGCAGCGGCAACCGGGCAGCCATTTCAATGACGGTGTGCAGCTGCCGGCGCCGGGGGTGGCGGAAGAGGTGCTGGCGGATTACCGCGCCACCGGCCTGACCCTGCGCGCCCACCCACTGGCACTGCTGCGACACCTGCCGCCCTTTAACCGCTGCAGCCGCTATGCGGACCTCGGCCACATCAGCCATCGGGGCTTTGTGCGCATAGCCGGTGTAGTCACCTGCCGCCAACGCCCGGGCACCGCCTCTGGGGTGCTGTTCCTGACCCTGGAAGATGAAACCGGCAACAGCAATGTGGTGGTATGGCCGCGCACCCAGGAGCACTTTCGAGCGGCACTGATGAACGGCCGGTTGCTGGTGGTGAAGGGCACACTGGAGCACAAGGACGGCGTTACCCACATCATTGCCGGTGCGCTGGAAGACCACAGCAGTGCGCTGGCATCACTGCCCGTGCAATCGCGGGACTTTCATTGATCCGTCACCCGCCGCGTTGCCGCAGCTGCCTGCGCCCTGTCGCGGGTTAGCTGCCGGGCGCGCTAGAAGCTGGAACCGGGCTGCGTGAGAAACTCGCGTTCCTCAGCCGTCGATTCGCGACCGAGAATCGCGTTGCGGTGGGGATAGCGGCCAAAGCGGTCGATGATTTCCTTGTGTCGCAGCTCAAAGCGGTGATTGTTGGCCGGTGCCCACTCCTTGAACAAGGGTTCTGCGGCCTGGTGGACCACGCGCGACTCGCTGTGCATATACGGCATCAGCAGGAAGCTGCGCTGGGAAGGCTCCAGCGTTTGCAGCGCACCGCCAGCCACCGCTTCCTGTGCCAGGCCAAGGGCCAGCGGATCCTGCGCGAAGGCCCCCGGCGTGTCACGAAAGATATTGCGGGAAAACTGGTCCAGCACAATCACCTCCGCCAGGCGTCCGCGCTCATTGCTGCGCCAGGGTGCCAGCTCGCACCGCGCAGCCTGTTCCAGTGTGGGGAGGAATCGCTCGCGTAGCCGGGCATCCAGAGCTGCGTCCACGGCCCACCACTGGGCCGGCTCCAAGTCGTCGAACCAGAACGTGAAAATGTCTTCCGGCGCTACCATTTCCACTTCCCCGCGTTGCCCGTGTTACTCCGCCACCCTACCACGCAAAACAGCTGCCCTGCATACCCATGCTGCCGAACCGCCACACCCGTGTGGCCGGGCCCGGCGCAACGCCTGCGCACACCAGCAACGGCAACAGGTGCTCTTCCCGAGGGTGGCAGAAACGCGCATGGGGCGCCTGCGCCCAGTGCAGCAGTCGGGCCTCGCGTTCCGCGTCGTCCAGCGGGGCTTCGGCGAGCGTGTCGACCAGCCAGTCTTCAAACGCACGGTTACGCGTGTACAACGCAGGCTCGCGCTGACCAAAAAACGCCTGCACGTTGTGAAACGAGGAACCGGAACCAATCAGCAACACGCCCTCGCCATCCAATGCCGCCAGTGCACGCCCCATGCGCAAGTGTGCCCCGGGGTCCATTGATGCCAGCAGGGAGAGCTGGATGCAGGGGATGTCGGCTTCCGGGTAGAGAATTTTCAGCGGTACGAACAGGCCGTGGTCGAAACCGCGCCCGGCGTCGCCCGCGGCCTCAAGCCCGGCCCCCTCCAGCGCCGCCAACACGTCCGCTGCCAGCTCCGGGTGTCCCGGTGCCGGATAGGCAATGGCGTAGGACTCCGGGGGAAAACCGTAATAGTCGTAGAACAGTTCGGGCGCAGCGCCAGTGGTGACCGTGGGCTGGGCTGCCTCCCAATGTGCGCTGGCCACAATAATGGCGCGGGGACGCGGCAATTCCGTGGCTATGCGCTGCAGCGCCGCCACCAGTTCAGCATGACCGGGGTCACCCAGCAAAGGCAGCGGACCACCGCCGTGCGAAATGAACAGGCGAGTCAGCATGGGCCCCACACACCGTTCCGCCGCACCACGCTGACCTTTTGACTGTACGGCGCGGCCATCCGCCGGTGTGCTGCTGCCATTGCCTGCCACCTCAATCACTGGCTGCTTTTCCCTTGGCATTGTGGCAAGCGCGCCCGTTGCTGTCATGCAGGGCAGTGTGAACGGCGCATTTGGCCGACAAAGCGTACTGTGGCCAAAAATGACCCTTTCGAAGCCGTCGGGTTTTGGCATACTGCGCCACGTTGAAAAATCAATGCCCCCACAGGAGAAACCGCATGCGCTGCCTGCTGCAGAATCTTACTCGAATGCTCACACTGTCTGCGGTACTCGGTGGCGCCGCTGCGGCCCACGCCGCCACCACCGTCATACATGCGGGCACCCTGCTCGCCGTGCCGGGAGAAAAACCCCTGCAGGAGCAGACTGTGGTGATTCGCGATGGCAAGGTGAGCGAAGTGCTCGCCGGCTACCGCGAACCGGGCAGCATTGATGCCACCGCCAGTGTGGTCGACCTGAAGCAGGCTTTCGTCATGCCCGGGCTGATGGACAGGCACGTTCACCTGCAGGGGGAGCTGGGGCCCGACGAGGACCGCCAGACACTCAAGGAATCGAGCCAGCTCATGCAGATGCGCTCGCTGATGTACGCCCAACGCACGCTGCAGGCGGGCTTCACCACACTGCGGGACACCGGCTCCAGCCCCCAGGAAATGTACGCCCTGCGCGATGCCATCAATCAGGGCTGGATTGACGGGCCGCGCATCATTGCCGCCGGCGGTGTGGGTGTCACCGGAGGGCACAACGATGTCAGCGGCATGAAGCCGGAACTCATGGAATTCTACACCCGGCCCACGGTCTGTGACGGCCCCTACGACTGTCGCCGCGCCACCCGCAACGCCATCAAGTACGGCGCCGACCTGATCAAGATCACATCTACCGGCGGCGTGCTCACGGACCGCGCCACCGGGACCGGTCAACAGATGGAAATGGACGAGCTGCGCGAGGTTGTGCAGGCGGCCCAGCGCATGGGGCGCAAGGTCATCAGCCACGCCCACCAGGAGGATGGCATCATCGCCGCGCTGGAGGCCGGTGTGGCGAGCATTGAGCACGGCACCTATGTGGGCCCGAAGTCCATCAAGCTGTTCAAGTCCACCGGCGCCTATCTGGTGCCCACGTTGCTGGCCGGCCACACTGTAAAGATCATGGCCACTGAGTCCGACTTCATGAGCCCGGCCATCCGCGAAAAAGCCATTCGCGTCGGTAACGACATGCAGTCCAACTTTGCGAAGGCCCACAAGGCCGGTGTGAAAGTTGCCTTCGGCACAGATACGGGCGTATCACGCCACGGCGACAACGCTCAGGAAGCCGTGCTCATGCAGGAGGCTGGCATGACGCCGATGGAAATCCTGGTCAGCGCTACAGTCAGCGCCGCCGACCTCATCGACATGTCCGGCACGCTGGGCACACTGGAGCCAGGCAAGCACGCCGACATCATCGCGCTCGAAACCTCACCGCTGGATGACATCGCGAGCCTGCTGGACGTGGGCTTTGTGATGAAAGGCGGCAATGTCTACAAAAACCAATTGCGCTAACAACAGGAGCCTGCCGTGACCGGTGCCAGCCAGCAGCAAATGCCCCCCTTCAAGCCCGCCGACGTGCTCAACGCCCACATCATGGGTGACGAGCGCAGCATGTATGCGCTGTTCGACTACCTGCGGGCCAACGACCCGGTGGCCCTCGTCGAGCACCCGGACTACCGCCCCTTCTGGTCGCTATCGCGCTATGACGATATCAAGCGCATTGGCAGCGAGAACGACCGCTTCCTCAGCGCGCCGCGCACCGTGCTCATTCCCACGGCATTCGAGGAAGCACTGCTGGAACGCTTCGGCACCCGCAACGGGCTGGAGACGCTGATTCACATGGACCGGCCCAAGCACCTGAAACTGCGCAAGGTGACCCGGGAATGGTTTCTGCCCCGCAGTATCGAGTCATTGCGCGCCGAGGTGGAAGCGCTGGCGAAAGAGTTTGTGGACAAAATGCAGGAAATGGGCAGTGAGTGCGACTTCGTGCGTGACATCGCCCTGCTCTTCCCGCTGCGCATTATTCTCTCCATCCTCGGCCTGCCGCGGGAAGCCGAAGGCACCATGCTCAAGCTGACCCAGGAGATGTTCGGCAGCCAGGACCCGGCGCTGCAACGCGCCGACAGCGAAACCGCCGGGCTCGAGGTGCTGAACGATTTTGGCGCCTATTTCAGTGAAGTGATTGAAGACCGCAAGAAGAACCCGAAGGACGACCTTGCCACGGTACTGGCCAATGCCGAGGTGGATGGCGAGCCTATGAATGTGCTCGACCAGGCCAGCTACTTCATCATTACCGCCAGCGCGGGTCACGACACCACATCCGCAGCCATTGGTGGCGGCATGAAGGCGCTGCTGGAACATCCCGACCAGTTGGCCCTGTGGCGTGAACGCCCGGACCTCGATGTGGGCGCTGCAAAGGAAGTGATTCGCTGGGTATCTCCCGTGCGACACATGGTGCGCACGGCAACCGAGTCGCTGGAATTACACGGCAAGCAGATTCAGGCAGGTGACAACATTGCGCTCTGGTATCCGGCCGCCAACCGCGACCCGGAAGCCTTCGACCACCCGAACCGGCTCAACCTGTTGCGCGACCCGAAGCAGCAACTGGCCTTTGGCTATGGCTCGCACATGTGCCTGGGGCAGCACCTCGCAGCACTGGAGGTGGGGTGCTTTTTCCGCGAACTGCTGCCGCGCTTGAAGGACATGCAGTTCAACGGCGACCCGGAGTGGATCAAGGCCATCTTCGTCGGTGGGCTCAAGTCCATGCCGGTGCGTTACACCCTGGGATAATCACTGCGGCGCCTTCGCCGGCGCCGGATACCAGCTCTCCGGCGGCACCACCTTCGGCACCTCCGGGTCGTGCTCGTAATGTGGCGACATGATCTGCACGCCATGCTCGTTGAACACGTCCTGAATGTGTCCGTGCAACTCGCTGTAGGTTTGCAGCATGCGCGTGGCATCGCGACAGTGCGCGTTGAGCTGATAGATTACCGTGAAATCACCCATCAGGGTTTGCAGTACAAATGGCCGGGGCTCAGCCTCCAGCCCCCCCGTGCGCTCCGCCGCCATCAGCAACAGTGCCTCCACCTGACGCCAGGGTGTGTCGTAGCCAATTCCCACGTCGGTGTGCAGGATGACCCCCTGCTCGCGGGCAAAGCTGCTGTAGTTGACCACGGTGGAACCGAGCACTTCCGAATTGGGAATGTTGACGTCCTCATTCTTGGGCGAGCGCAACTGTGTACTCAGGGCACGCACGTTAACCACCTCGCCCATGTGATCACCAATACGCACGCGGTCTCCTTCGCGAAACGCGCCGCGGTAGGTGAGGCTGTAGCCGGCGATCATGTTGGCAATGAATGAAGACGAGCCGATGGAAAACACCACACCGAGGAAAATGCTTACGCCCTTGAAGGCCTCGGAATCCGAGCCCGGGATATAGGGATACGCCACCACCAGCGCGAAGGCGATGAACAGGATGCGCACAATGCGGTAGGTGGGCATGGCCCAGTCGCGGTCAAAGTTGTTGAGACGAATACGCCCCCGGTCGACGCGCTCGAAAAACACCTTGGTGGCACGCAACAGGGCGCGTACCACCAGAATAAGTAACGCGAGGAATATGAGGTCAGGCAGGGACTCCAGTGCGCCCGTGCCCATCCTCTGCAACGGGCTGAGAATCAGGTGGAACACATTGCTGGCGAAAGGCCGGGTCCAGGGGTAGAGGCCCAATGCCGCGTTGAGCCAGGCGAGCACAATCGCCACCAGCGCAATGGTGCGCGTACCGCGCACCACGGCACCCAACCAGCTCCAGAGTTGCGCCGCATCAATAATACGATGGGAGGCGCGCTCGATTTCCCGGATATGCCGCTCGCCGACCTTTTCAATAAGCCGATTGAACCACCCGAAAAGCGCGCTGACGGCGTAGAGGAGCAACCCGGCTAAACCGCTGATGCCCAATAACAGCCCCGTGCTGGTAAGCAGTCGCCTGTGACTACGCTCCTCGCGATAGCGGTCCACCGCGTTGGCGATACGCTCCATACTGGCTTCTACCAGTACCTCCAGGGGTATCTGCTCAAGGGCCGCATCGGCCGGAAACAGGGTGGCAATGCTCTGGCCGGCAATGCGTATCTCTGAGCGATCTGCAGCCGCAATCACCTCACCCGCGTGTGCATCGAGCGCGGGTTGTTTAGCCAGACGGACAATAGCCTGGCGAATTCTCTCCGCCCGCTTCGCCGCCGGCGCTGCGGAGATGCCACGCACGCGGAACAGGGTCTCACCATCCAGCACCACGGAGGCGGCCATGACGCCATCGTCCTGTACCGTTGCGTGGAGGAAAGGATCCAGCGACTGGCCACCGGCATCCGCCAGCACCGTTGCCAGAGGGAATAGACCGATAAACAAAAGTAGCAACCAACGCATACCGACATCCGCCAGACTAAAGCGCCCGCAGAGGCGCGCGCACCTTAGCTTTATAACCCGGCGCAGCGTTCAGGGCCAGTGTCACCAGCGCGAGCACCAACCAGCGGTGGATAAGCCGACGAGTGCGGCGCCCCTACAAGGCAAGGTTTTCAAGGCGGGCAGGTTGCCGGGGTGGCGCCGAAGCGGCCCCGGCTGCTTGCTCATGCAGGGTTGCGCCCCTTGTTCGCGGCAATGCGCATACGCAGAGCATTCAGCTTGATAAAGCCTTCCGCATCCTTCTGGTCGTAGGCGCCTGCATCGTCTTCAAAGGTTGCGATACTGGCGTCGAACAGGCTGTCGGCGGACTGGCGCCCGGCGAGAATCACATTGCCTTTGTAGAGCTTCAGACGCACCTTGCCATTCACCACGGCCTGGGTCTGGTCGATTGCCGCCTGCAGCATGCGCCGCTCAGGTGACCACCAGTAACCGTTATAGATCATCTCGGCGTAGCGCGGCATCAGGTCGTCTTTCAGGTGCGCCACCTCGCGGTCCAGCGTGAGGGATTCGATCGCACGGTGTGCCTTGAGGATGATGGTGCCGCCGGGCGTTTCGTAGCAGCCGCGGGACTTCATGCCCACGTAGCGGTTTTCCACCAGATCCAGACGCCCAATTCCGTTCGCGCCGCCGACGGCATTCAGGCGCTCCAGCACCGTTGCGGGGCTCAGGCGCTCACCATCAATCGCGACGATGTCGCCGCCTTCGAAATCCAGCTCGATGTAGGTAGGGGTATCCGGCGCGGCTTCCGGGCTCACGCTCCAGCGCCACATGTCTTCTTCCGCTTCGGACCAAGGGTCTTCCAGAATGCCCCCCTCGTAGGAGATGTGCAGGAGATTGGCATCCATCGAGTAGGGCGACTTCTTCTTGCTCTTGCTGTAATCGACCGGAATATTGCGCTCTTCGCAATAGGCCATGAGCGTCTCACGCGACGTGAGGTCCCATTCCCGCCAGGGGGCGATGACCTTGATGCCCGGTTTCAACGCATAGGCGCCGAGTTCGAAACGCACCTGGTCGTTACCCTTGCCGGTAGCGCCATGGGAAATGGCATCCGCGCCGGTTTCATTGGCAATCTCGATCAGCCGTTTGGCGATCAGCGGGCGGGCAATGGAAGTACCGAGCAGGTACTCACCTTCGTAAACCGTATTGGCACGGAACATGGGGAACACGAAGTCGCGTACAAACTCCTCGCGCAGGTCATCGATGTAGATTTCCTTCACGCCCAGCGCCTCCGCTTTGGCGCGCGCTGGCGCAACCTCTTCACCCTGGCCGATGTCGGCCGTGAAAGTGACCACCTCACATCCGTAATGATCCTGTAGCCAGCGCACGATGACCGAGGTATCGAGACCGCCTGAATAGGCCAGGACCACTTTTTTCACATCTGACATAACTTGCTCCATAGGGAAGGCGGCAAAGCCCCCTATTTTACGCGCCCACCGGCGGGATTCCCAGCCCGTATTCCCGTGGGCGGCCCTTTACGTTACCATCCTTGCTGACATTTCCTGCCGTGGTTTGCTGTGACTGAACTCTCCCTCCTTCGCCCCGATGACTGGCACGTTCACCTGCGTGACGATGCCGCGCTAACGCAGACCTGTGCCGATATGGCACGTTATTTTGGCCGTGCGATTGTCATGCCAAACCTGACACCGCCAGTGACCACCGTGGCGGCCGCGGCGGCCTACCGCGAGCGCATCCTGGCGGCCATGGACGGGCTGGAGCGGCGCTTCGAGCCGCTGATGACCCTGTACCTGACGGACGCCACGAGCGCCGATGAAATTCGCCGCGCCGCCGACAGCGACTTTGTACATGCAGTGAAGCTGTATCCCGCCGGGGCAACCACCAACTCGGACGCCGGCGTGGCGGAACTCGAGGGGCTCTACCCTACGCTGGAGGCCATGCAGGACGTCGATCTGCCGCTGCTTATTCACGGTGAAGTCACCGACCACGCGGTGGATATCTTCGACCGGGAAAAGGTCTTCATTGACCGTCACCTGGCACCGATCGTGGAGCGCTTTCCCGGGCTGCGGGTGGTGCTGGAGCACATTACCACCGCCGACGCCGTCGACTTCGTCAGCACTGCGCCAGGCAACGTGGCCGCGACCATCACCGCCCATCACCTGCTGCTCAACCGCAACGACATGCTGGTGGGCGGCATTCGCCCGCACTACTACTGCCTGCCGGTGCTGAAGCGCAATACGCACCAGGCAGCCCTGCTGCGCGCGGCAACCTCCGGCAGCCCGCGCTTCTTCCTCGGTACCGATTCCGCACCTCACGCTACCGGGCGCAAGGAAACTGCCTGCGGCTGTGCCGGTTGCTACACCGCACACGCAGCGCTGGAACTGTATGCCGAAGCCTTCGAAGCCGCCGGCGCGCTGGACCGACTGGAAGCGTTTGCCAGCCATTTCGGCGCCGACTTCTACCGCCTGCCGCGCAACCGCGACCGCATTACCCTGCGTAAAACGAGTTGGGCAGTGCCGACGCAACTGCCGCTCGCAGACACCCACCTGACCCCGCTGCGCGCCGGCGAATCGGTAGCCTGGCAGATTGGCAGCGAGGCTGCGGGCAGTTGACGGAAGGCAGCGAACAGCGCATCTGCGACCGTTTCCGCGGCTTCCTGCCGGTCGTGATTGATGTGGAGACCGGGGGCTTCGTCGCCGCGACCGACGCAGTGCTGGAGATCGCCGCGACCATTGTGCGCATGGATGAAGACGGCAACCTGGGGGTACACCGCACCTGGAGTTTCAACGTCAAGCCGTTTGAAGGCGCGAATATCGAGCAGGCGGCGCTGGATTTCACCGGCATAGACCCCTGGCACCCATTCCGCGAGGCCATGAGCGAGGAAGACGCATTCAGCGAACTGTTCCGCATTGTGCGCAAGGAGATTCGCGACCAGGGCTGCAACCGGGCAATACTGGTTGGCCACAACGCGCACTTCGATGCCGGTTTCGTCAACGCGGTAGTCGAGCGCTGCAGTATCAAGCGCAACCCCTTCCACCCGTTCTCGTTTTTCGACACCGCCACATTGGCCGGGCTCGCCTACGGCCAAACGGTGCTGGCCAAGGCCTGCAAGGAAGCGGGGATCGCTTTCGACAATGCCGAGGCGCACTCTGCAGCCTACGACGCCGAACGCACCGCCGACCTGTTCTGCGACATCGTCAATCGCTGGAAAGAATCCGGCGGCTGGATGCCCAGCTACGATTGAGCGGGCTTCGGCGCGCTAGGGTGGCAGCGTAACCCCGCGCTCGGCAAACCAGCGCTCGTCCAGCACCCAGCGTACCGCGTTGACCTCTGGATGCGCCTGCACCAGCTCTGCCGCACGCGACTGCACCGCCACCAGCCGATCCTGCGACGCCATCATCTCGGGGTGCTGCACATCCTTGCCCTGTAGCGCGGGGAACGCCGTGTGCAGAAACTGCATCACCGGCACCTGTGCCGAGCGCGGGCTGGTCACGAAAGCGACACCGTTGTTGATCTCCCTGACGCTGAACTGAAAAGGATAGGCTGCCAGCTCGTCGTCAGCGGCCAGCAGGCCGTTGAGCTCAGCCACCCGCCCGTCACGATTGGCCAGCCAGGCGATCAATGCCACGACCAGCAGGGCACACAAGAGCATGACGTATCGACGGGTGAACCTGTCCATCAATGTTCCTCCAACCTTTTCGTCCGCGCAGGGCCTGACCGACCAACCATCACCGGAACATCAATCTGCAGCGGGTGCATCAACAGCTTTTACGCGGAGACGGCGGGCACCGCCAGAAGGGAGTGGCCACTCGATTTCTCCACCGGTCGCCAATCCGATCAATGCACTGCCAACCGGTGTCAGTACCGATATTCTCATTTCCGCTACGTTCGCTTCCTGAGGGTATACCAGGGTCACTGTGGTGTCGCTACCGGTGTCAATGTCTTCGAAGGTCACGCGAGAATGCATACTGACGATGCCGGGCGGAAACTCGTCATCAGCTACGGTTTCTGCCCGCGCCAGTTCTTCATCCAGGGCATCGGCCATAGTGCCGTCATGATGCTCTATGGCAGCCAACAGGCGGCGGTAGTCACTATCTTTCAAAGTAATTGGAGAAGCGTTCAACATCTTGTTCATCCTGCATGGATTAACGTGCCCCGACAGCAAACGAGTGCTGCACAGGCCAGTGAAGAATTTGATTGTGGGGCTGCCTGGGAAGGCGAAGCGGCGATCAGGCCGGCAGTAGGTCCCGATCGCCGAGGGGGAGGAAGGGCGCGGCCGCCAGCGCCCTCCGCACGGCAGAGAGTTTTACAGAAATGGCAATGTTGGATTTACAGCGCATGCCACAGACTCTAGCACACCGCGGCACAGGCGTGAATACAGCCGCAACGGCATCCGCGATTCGCGCAATGTCATGTGCCCGATGGGGCCCGATAATGGCTGATCTGCACTTCCTCGCCGTAGTCGCCGTAATCCCCAAGCGCCCGCAACCCGCGAAACTCCTTCCACGACAGGGCGCGATAGTGCGCTGGCTCGGCAGACAGAAGTCCGGGGAGTGGCTCGATCACAGCCTGGTAACCGGGATTCAGGAAGTACGCGATACTCAATCGCGCCTGCCCATCGCTGGCTCGCACGCGATGCAAAGGCGCCGTGAAGCGATCATTGGCAGCTACCTGCAGCATGTCGCCGATGTTGATGGTCAGCGCACCTGGCGTCGGCGGAACATCGACCCAACGGCCCTGCTGCTGCACCTGCAGCCCCGCGACCGCGTCCTGTAGTAACACAGTCAGTACGCCGGCATCGGTGTGCGGGCTGATGCCAAGCGGCCCGGGCGCAGGTGCCTCCCCCGCCAACACATCGTGCAACGGGTAGTGGTTAAGCCGCAGGAAGCTGCTGTGGTGGGGCGACAGCTGCGCCAGAAGGCTGTCGGGTGCCTGGCCCAGGCCTTCGCAGAGCAACGCGGTGAGCCGCAGCGCAAGTGCGTGACACTCTGTGGCAAAGGATTCCAGTGCCGGGCGCAAAGCCGGCATGGCTGCAGGCCACGGCGTGTCCTCACCGGGTGCGAAGTCGAAGATCTCCTTGCGGTCACGCAGGTTCTTGGTGAGCTCCCGATCATAGTAGCCGAACGGGTTTTTCAGCGTGCGGCTGACCGCGCGCTTGGCCTCTGCATCACAGGCGAAAAACGCTCGGGCCGAGGCCAGCGTGCCATCCGCCAGGGTGACGTCAAGGCCACTGTTGACCACTTGGAAGAAACCGGGCGCGGCGGCAGCTTCAGCGAGACGGCCAGTAACACCGGCGCGCGGTGCGGCGAGATCAATCAGAGGTATCGGAAGCGAGGGCATAACGCGGCAAAACTCTCTATCGGCTGTAGATCAGCTGCTCATTATGCCTGAGCACGCCTCCTGCTGGAGCGCTTCTTTCGCCTCAATGCAGAGCCCGATGGAACTGCTGGTGGCGCTCGAAATGACCCAGCACATCGTGGATGATCTGCTCACGGGACCAGCCCATGACATCGTAGCCCTGGCCTCCCTGATACAAGTGCACCTCGGCCCGGTGAAAAACGGTGTCCGTTTTCGGTTCGGCCTCCTCTGCGCCGGTCGCCGTTGCAACATGCCGCTGGCAGACGACTTCGTAGCGGAACTCGGGCTCACCCTCCACCGCAACCGTCAACCCCACCCGGCTTGCTTCATCGTCCACAAGATCTATCGACGCACTCACACCCCGCTCCTGCAAGGCATCGGCAAACTGCTTGAGTGCCGGGGCCACTATCTCGCGTTGGAAGCGGCTGACCTCAGCGCCGCCGGGCTGGGCCAGCAGCGCGTTCAGACGCTCGCGCCAACTGTCTGGGCCCTGCACCACCGGCACGACACTCTGCATATCGCGCTGCGCCACATCCAGTCGCAACGCCCGGGCCAGGCCCCAGATGGCACCCAGCAAAGCCAGAGAAAACGGTAACGCACTCGCGATAGCTGCGGTTTGCAACGCTGCCAGGCCGCCGGCAAGCAGCAGCACAATGGCAATGGTGCCTATCACGAACGCCCAGATCAGCCGCTGTAGAACCGGCGTATCATCGCGGCCGTGCGCACTGAGCATATTCAGGACCAGGGCGCCACTGTCTGCCGACGTCACGAAGAACACCACCACCATCAACAGGGATGTGATCGACAACAGCGTGGAGCCGGGGAGGTATTCGAGAAACTGGAACAGCGCCTGAGCCTGGTTCGCCAGCACACTCTCACCCAGCGCTACCTGCCCCTCATGCAGAATCAGTTCGATGGCGCTGTTGCCGAACACCCCCATCCACAACAGCGTGAAACCGCAAGGCACAATCATGGCACCCAGCACGAATTCGCGAATCGTGCGGCCACGGGAAATGCGCGCAATGAACAGCCCCACGAAAGGCGACCAACTCAACCACCACCCCCAATAGAAAATAGTCCACCCGCCCAGCCAGTCGGTGGGTTCATAGGCATAGAGGTTGAACGTCTTGGCAACAAGATCACCGGCGTACACACCGAGACTCTGGATTGTCGACTGCAACAGGGTGACCGTTGGCCCCGCGAACAACACGCCACCGAGCAACAGCAGCGCCAACAGCAAATTGAGCTCAGACAGCCTGCGAATACCCGCATCCAAACCCAGCGCGACAGAAATACCCGCCAGCACCATAATCCCGCAAATCAGCCCCACCTGAACACCGCTGCTGATTTCAATACCGACCAGGTAGGCCAGCCCACCGTTTATCTGCAACACCCCATAGCCGAGGCTGGTGGCGATGCCGCAGCTGGTGCAGATGATCGCAAACACATCAACCGCCGCCCCGAACGGCCCGTGTATCCGCTCACCCACCAGGGGATAGAACGCCGAGCGCAGCGTCAGCGGCAAGGAATGGCGGAAAGCAAAGTAGGCCAGCACCAGAGCCACAACGGCATAGATGCCCCAGGCATGCAGGCCCCAGTGAAAAAACGTGAGCTGCATGGCCTGCCGCGCAGCCTCCACCGTGCCCCCCTCACCCAGCGGCGGTTGCAGGAAGTGCATCACGGGTTCGGCAACACCGAAGAACATGAGCCCGATACCCATGCCCGCCGCAAACAGCATGGCGAACCAGGAGACCAGCGTGTAATCGGGCACCGAATGGTCCGGGCCCAGCTTGATGTCGCCGAGACGAGTCACGCTCAGCACCACGATGCTGATCAGGATAACCGCCACCACCACCACGTAGTACCAGCTCGCGTAGCGAATAATGCCGTCCTGCAGGTGCTGGAAGAGTGAACTGCTCGCCTGTGGCAGAAAAGCCGCGACGCCGACCAGAGCGGCAAGCAGGCCCAGGGACGGCCAGAACACCGCACCATCCACGTCAAGAGACCAGCCGGATCGCGTCTTTTTACTTTGCATTGTAACTAACTATCACCTATGCGGCGGGGCGGAGGGAAAGGGCCAGATAAAACCAAAACTCGATTAATGGCGATTTATCGATGCAGAACGCCGCAATTCTATCGATTTTGTCTGTAAATGTGAACAATGCCCACTTCAAAGCCAGTTGCCAAACCGGGTATTATGTTTCGTAATCTAAACGAAATTATTGACACCATTCTCAAGGGGAAATCACTCGCAATGAAGAACAGCATGCCTCAACAGCTAAGCGCCAAGACCTCACCCGGCACGCCTGTGCGCCTACTGGCGCGCGCTGTCATGACGGCGGTGGCCGGTGGTGCTTTCGCAGCCAGCGCGGTACAGGCGCAACAACTCGAGGAGGTCGTGGTCACGGCCACCAAGCGCACCGCCAGCATGCAGGACGTGCCCGTTGCGGTGTCTGCGATCACCGAGCAATCCATGACCGAGCAGGGCATTACTGACTTTGCCGACTACATCGCCTCCCTGCCCAACGTCACCGCAGGCGGTCGCGGTCCGGGCCAGAACGAGATCTACATTCGCGGCGCCGCCATCCAGGCCATGAACACCACCATTCAGGAGGCCAATGGCAGCGCACCTAACGTAGCCCTGTACCTCGACGAGCAACCGGTTACCGCCGGCGGTCGCAATCTGGACGTGTATATCGCTGACATGGAACGCATCGAAGTGTTACCGGGGCCGCAGGGCACCGTCTTCGGCTCCAGCTCACAGGCGGGCACCGTGCGTCTGATCACCAACAAGCCGGTCATTGACGAGTTTTCAGCCTCGTTCAAGGCCGGCACTTCCTTCATGCCGGAGGGCGACCCCAGCGCCAACGCCAGCGCCGTCTTCAACTTTCCGCTGATCGAAAACCGTCTGGCGGCCCGCGTACTGATCTTCAATGATCGTCAGGGCGGTTATATTGACAATGTACGAGGCACCTTCACACCCGACCCCTCGCGCAACCCCGCCCTGCCCTCGGCTGATGGCGTGGTGTTCACCCCCAGCGGGGGTGACCCGACCGGACACCAGTTCGCCGATGGCAGCTACGCCGAACCCGGGCGCGCCTACGGCGTGCAATATGAGTCGCGTAACAACGATGCGCTGGCAGAGGAAGACTTCAACGACGCCACGTATCAGGGCTTCCGCGCCGGGGTCAAATACCTGATCAACGACGACTGGGACCTGCTGCTTACTCATCACCAGCAGCAGCTGGATGCAGACGGCGTGTTCGACTACGACCCTGAAGTGGGCGACCTTGAGGTGGAGCGCTACCATCCTGACCGCCTCACCGAAGACTTCTCGCAAACCGCCTGGACCCTGCAGGGTCGCCTGGGCGAGCTGGAATTGCTCTATACCGGCGCCTACCTCAAGCGGGAAACAGACCAGATCATCGATTACTCCAACTACGCCAACACGGGCTTCTACATCGCCGGCTACATGTGTGAGTACAACACACCGGGCTACCACGGCGGTGGCGGCGTGGGCTACACCTTCGACCCCACGCTTTCCGGCGATCCGGACGTGATCGAGTGCTCCAACAGTGGCGCGGGTTTTGCCGCCATCAGCAACGAAATGGAGCGCACCACCCACGAGTTGCGCTTCAACACCGACCCTGCGCGCTGGATTCGCTTCCAGGGCGGTGTTTTCTATGAGGACGTCGAGCTGCAACACGTCGGTGACTTCAACTACGGCGACCCGGACTGGAACGCACCAGATCCCGGCCAGCTGAACGGCGGCAGCGGGCCACTGGTCGCCAATGACCCAAACGAACGCGGCGCAACCACCCAGTTTTCCAACGACATCACGCGCCCGGAAGAGTAGATTGCGGTGTTCGGTGAGCTGGCCTTCGACTTCCTGCAGGATTTCACCTTTGCTTACGGCTTCCGCTATTACGACCTGGAAGCGGGCTTTGAGGGTTTCTCCATCCTCAAGTATGGCAACCGCCCGGTGCCGAATCTCGCCAATGGCAATGCGGCCAACAATCCGGACGTGGTAACACAGCCCGATGTGACCGGCGGACGAGATTACGTCGTCAATATCGGCGACTTCCAGCCGGCATCGGTTGACGATACGATTCACCGCCTGACCCTGAGCTGGCGCCAGTCAGACGACCTGATGTTCTACGCCACCTGGTCTGAAGGCTTCCGTCCACAGGGGTTCAACCGCGCCGTGGCCGGCAGTGAGGTTACTCCCCAGGCCGACGGCAGCGCACCCTGCAAGGTTTCACGCACGCCTGAGTACTGCATTCCGCTGATCTACGAGTCGGATGAACTGGTGAACTACGAGATGGGCTGGAAGGGCGAATTCATGGACCGTCGCCTGCGCTTCAATGGCGCCGCTTACTACATCGAGTGGGACGGCATGCAGGTGGGCCATATCGACTCGCAGAATATCGACTTCCTCACCATCGTCGACAATGCCGGCGACGCGGAGATCCGCGGTATCGAGGGTGATTTCTCCTGGCTCGCCACCGCCAACCTCAGCCTGTTCGGCGCGTTTTCCTGGAACGACACGGAAATCGTCGACCTGAACCCGGCCTTCGCCTTTGCGGTCACCGATGTGGGCTCCCAGCTGCCGCTGGCACCGGAGTTCCAGTTCAGCCTGCGCGGCCGTTATGAGTGGGATGTATTCGAGGGCACCGCACATGCGCAGCTGGCGTCACGCTATTCGGACGAGGCCTACAGCTCAATCATTGATGTTCCGCAGCGCCGCGAGCTGCAGGATTCCTACGTGATCACCGATGCCACGCTGGGCTACCGGCAGGACACCTGGACGGCCGAGCTGTTCATCAACAACCTGACTGATGAGCGCGCGCAACTGCACATCAACACACAGGACGGTTCACGCAAGATCCTCACCAATCGTCCGCTGGAGTTTGGCATGCGCTTCACCTACGACCTGTTCTAAGGGTGAGCATTGAGGCGGCAAAAGCCTGCCTGCAGCGCGGCGATTTCCAGGCTGCAGAACAGGCGGCCGCCGCGGCTGTTACCGATGGCGCCTCGAGTGAGGCGCTTTACCTGCTGGCTACGTCGCGCCGCTATCTCGGCAAACATGCGCAGGCACTGGCAACGCTCGAGGAACTCGAGCGCCTCGATGCCGGCCATGCTCGTCTGTATCAGGAGCGCGGCCACAATTTGCTCGCATTGCAACAACCCGCGCCGGCCCTGTCGGCCTATCGCAATGCGGTAGCGCGCAACCCCGCCCTGCTGGCCAGCTGGAAGGCCATCGCGCGGCTGACAGCTGACAACCCGACCTGGCGGGAGCTGGCACGCGAGGCGGTGATTCAGGTGCAGGCACTGGCCCAGCTGCCGGCAGAGATCCTCAGCGGCCAGAGCATGTTGCACGAGGGTCGACTGGAGCGCGCGGAGGCACTCTGTCGGCACTACCTGCGCGGCAACCCGCAACACATCGAGGGCATGCGCCTGCTCGCCGCTATCGCCGTGCAACACGGCCAGCTGGACGAAGCCGGCTTTCTGCTGGAAAGTGCAGCAGAATTCAGCCCCGATAACCTGCTGGTGCGGCTGGACCACGTGAATGTGCTGTACCGGCAACAACGGTTCACCGAGGCCCTCGCCACGGCAGAAGCACTGCAGCAGAAGCTTCCGGGAAACCTGTCGATAGAAGCCACTCTGGCTAACCAATACATTGCTGTGGGCCGTTTCGAGGAGGGCATCGCGCTGTTGCGGGGTCTGCTGGAGGCAAATCCTGAGCAACCGTCACTACAACTGACCCTGGGCCATGCGCTCAAGACGATTGGCGACACTGGGCAGGCGGTGACAGCCTACCGTGCGGCAAACCGCACGAGGCTCGATTTCGGAGACGCCTGGTGGAGCCTCGCAAACCTGAAGACCTTCCGTTTCGATGCGGCGGATATCGCCACCATGGTGACGCAGGAGGCGGCGGAGAACACGGCGCTGGAGGACCGCATTCACCTTTGCTTTGCCCTCGGCAAAGCCTGCGAGGATAACAGCGACTACAGCGCCTCCTGGGACTATTACGAACGCGGCAATCGCCTTCGGCACAGGACTCTCGGCTACCAGCCGCAACGGATGAGCCAGCGCCTGCAGCGTCAGCAATCGTTTTTTACTCCCGGTCTACTCGGCAGCCACGCAAACAGCGGTCACCCCGCCGCCGACCCCATTTTCATTGTCGGCATGCCGCGCGCCGGTTCCACACTATTGGAGCAGATACTGTCATCGCACTCGGCGATTGACGGCACCATGGAGCTGAACCATATCCCCGCGCTGGCCCAGCGCCTCGACGGGCACGGCACACGAGCGGAGGGCGAAGGATACCCGGAGCGCCTTGCCACGCTGGATGCTGACACACTGCGTGCCTACGGCGAGCAATTCCTCGATGCCACCCGTGTTCACCGGCAGGGCGCGCCATTCTTCATCGACAAAATGCCGAACAATTTCCGCCACATCGGCCTTATTCACCTGATCCTGCCCAACGCACGCATCATCGACGCCCGGCGCGACGCGATGGACTGCTGCTTCGGCAACTACCGTCAGCTCTTCGCCTCAGGCCAGGAGTTCACCTACGACCTCGCTGATCTGGGCCGTTACTATCGGGACTATGTTGCACTCATGGACCACTGGGACAGCGTGTTACCGGGGAAAGTGCTGCGTGTGCAGCACGAAGACGTGCTCGATGACCTCGAAGGCCAGGTGCGGCGCATGCTCGACTTCCTGGGCCTGCCGTTCGAGGCAGGCTGCCTGCACTACTACGACACCGAACGCGCGGTGCGCACACCCAGCTCGGAGCAGGTGCGGCAACCCCTGTTTCGCACGGCACAGGCGCGCTGGAAGCACTATGCGCAGTGGCTGGAGCCGCTGCGCCTGGCACTCGCGAGCGACCCGTCAGTATCCAGAGACTAAGCGTCGAACCGTCGAACCGTTAGAAGCGATAGCCCGCCGTCAGGCGCACGGTACGTGGCTCAAGTACGTGATAGTGCAGGTCCTCGACACCGGCCTCCGCTTCACCGGGAAGGCGCGACGCATAGAAGTAATCGATGTCGTGGTCATCGCTATCGAGCAGATTCAGGATATCTGCGCGCAGCGTCCAGGGGCCCAGTCGGCGACCCAGGCCCAGATTGACCGAGAACGTGGCATCTGACTGCACGCTGGCATCCTCGACCAGCGGACGCTCGCCGAAGTAGCGCAGGCGCAGGCTGCCAAACCAGTCCTGCCCGTCATCCAGGCTGATGCCCGCCTGTACCACATGCTCAACGGCTCCGGGAATCTCGCGTTCCCCTGCAGGCGCGTCACTGAAGCGGGCGTCAGTCCATGCGTATTCCAGATCCAGCGTCCACGCCTCCGTGAGCGCGTAATAGGCGGTCAGTTCGACGCCTTCGCGTTCAGAGCGGCCGCTCGCTTCGGTGTTGCCGGCGTCACCCACAAACAGCAGTTCGCTATCCAGCTCCAGGTACCAGACAGCGAGCGAAGTGTTCAGGCGTTCCCGCCAGTAACCGCGCACGCCAGCCTCGTAACCCAGCGAGCGCACCAGTGGATCTACCGCATTGATGGCCGTGCCATCGGCAGGGTCGACGCGGGTGGTTGTGCCGCGGGCATCGTTGGAATGATACCCCTGCCCAGCGGATGCATAGGCTTCCCAGTCGCTGCCCAGGGTGTAAACCAGGCTGCCCTTGAGGGACCACAAATCATCATCAGCCGTGCCACCATTGGGCACGAGGTCGATGCCGTTGACATTACGCTCAATGGCACTGTCGACATCGAAGTCGAAATAGTCATATCGCACGCCCAACACCGAGCGCAACCGTGGCGACCACTGCAGCTTCTGCTCCCAGAACAGGCCAATACTGGACTCATCCACCGCATCGCTGCGTACCGGACCAGTGCGTTGACGCGCACGACTGCGATACAGGCCCACTTCCTCGATGTCATCGACTCGCAGATCGGCGCCGAAGGCCTGCGTCACCGGCAGGCCGGCGAGGGTGCCGACATGGGTGTAGCGCAATCGCCCGCCGTAGAGGAGCCGCTCGTCTACCTGCTCGAACTGGTCGCCGCCCTCAGGGTCATCGAGGAAATACGTGAAATTGGACCACAGGTTCAGGTCGTAGCGCGCCAGCCATGCATCCACCTCCCACGCACCGCCGCGCCACGCGGCGCTCAGGCTGTAACGGCTGGACTCGCCCCCCACGGTGTCGTCGATCACACCCAGATCGTCGATGACACCCTGGGTTACCGCTCGGGCCGGTATCTGGTCGGCGCTGTTCCAGCTGTTGTCGTAGGCCATCGCGGTCAGGCTGAGACTGCCCGCGGCCACGTCGCGGGTGTGCTTCAGCAACAGGTTGATGCGCGACAGGTCTTCTTCGATACCGCGCCAGGGCCCGTCGTAGCGATTGCCCTCCAGAGCATAGAGCCAGTCACCGCCGGCGGTATTCTGGCTATCAACCACAACCAGACGCTGGTAGCCGTCTTCACCCCAGGTAATCTCGGCCAAGCCCTCATCAACCCGGTCCACGGTGCGCATTTCCGCGCTGCCTGCGCCGCTGAAGTCGCCCACATCAGCGTAATACGGTCCCTTTTTGTAGGCGATGGTGGCAAGCGTTTCGGGAATCACCGGGTTCAAATCGGTATAACCCTGGCCGTGGCCGTGGGTACGCATGTTCAGCGGCATACCGTCTATAAAAGTGGCGAAATCCGTACCGTGGTCCAGGTTGAAACCGCGCAGAAAATACTGATTGGCCTTGCCTGTGCCACTGTGCTGCGTCACCACCATACCCGGCACCAGTTCCAGCACCTCGCCGCTGCGCAGCAATGGCCTCAGGGCGATCTCCTGGCGACCGATGATACCTTCCGAAGCCGTTATCGCATCGCCCAGCAGGCTGGCTCGACGCCCTTCCACGGTGACGGTCTCCAGTGTCTGCGCCTGTGCAACAAGGCTGACACTCACGAGTAGCCCAACGGGCACACTCCATCCGCACAGAGCGAAAAGCCTGCGTGGTGTTCCTGTCGACCGTTGCACTACCGATTCCGTCTTGTCCCTGATCACGCTACACTCCCTCTGTCGAATACAGACCTTGTAGCACGACCCGCCAACACCGATAACAGGTCGGTTTTATGCTCGAACAGAAACGCAGCCTGCTGCACCGCCTCGGCCTGCGCTCACGCCGTGCCCCCCGGCTGGGTGAGCGTGAGCTGGCGGTGATGGGCATACTGTGGCGCGGGCAACCCCTGTCTGCGGTACAAGTGCTTGAAGCCATGCCACATGCGGGTATACAGCTCAGCACGGTACAAAGCACTCTCGAACGACTCTATCGCAAAGGCATGGCGAGTCGGAGCAAGGAGGCCCGAGCCTTCGTCTACCGCCACCGCGTTCCCAGAGAAGAACTCATCAAGATACTGCTGCGCGACATTACGCGGGATATCGCCGACGGAGACCTGCTGCCGGTCATTTCCGGCTTTGCGCGTTATATGGCGGAGGACGACGAGGCAACAGCCGCCGCAATTGAAGCGCTGCTCGGCGCAACCTCTCAGGCCCCGGATGAACCCTGAGCTGCTTTCAAAGACCGCGGACGCGGTGCTGATCTGGTGTGCCGTGTTCCTGCTCTCGTCACTGCTCCATGCGCTACTCTACCCGCTGCTGCAACGCAGTTGCGGCCGTGCCGGTGCTGCACGCAAATCCAGCCTGCTCTTACTGTGGGGGCTCATTCCACCTTTTGCTGCAAGCCTGGCAACACTGCTGGTGATGACCCCGGCGCTTTCCGCTCCGCTTATTCCAGGTCACTGTCATGGGCTGAACTGTGCGCCGCATGCGCCGGTCTCCGACGCCCACGCGGCACTGCGCATTGGCCTGGCGGCAGCAGCCGGTGGGATTGGCATCGCGTTGCTTGTTGCAATGATCCTGCTCGCCATGCGCCTGCAAGGGCAACTCAGAACGCTGTTTGCGCTGTCGCGCAGCAACCGGAACCATCACTACCACGTGGTTGAAGGGCCAGCCCCTGCGGCATGGTGTATTGGCTGGCTGCGCCCGGAGGTGTATGTGTCGAGCAGCATGCTTGAAACACTACCTGCGGCCGAGCTTGAGATTGTGCTGGAACACGAGTATGCGCATCTTCGACGTCGAGATAACCTGCGCAGGACCTTGTTGGCTGTTGCCACCTGTCTCTGGCCACGCACCCGCCGGCGACACCTGCGCAGCGACTTCAACACGGCCACCGAGATAGCCTGCGACCGAGCCGCCCTCAAAGTGACTGGCAGTGCCGACCGGGTGGCCAGAGTTATTGCCCACCTGGACCGAAACGCGGCAAGCCAGTCACAACGCATCCACACACAGGCCAGCAGCAACAGCGCGCAACAGCGCATCGCGGCCCTCAGAGAGAACGGCCACAACACCCGACAGTTGCCATTCCTGCTGGCTGCGATTGCGGTCATCTGGGTCCTGCAAGTGTGTGTCGGCACCGCGCTCGCACATACTGGCATCGAGTTGCTGCACTAGCAGTGCCCAATGGTAGTTTGAGAATTGACTGACGATCTATCGCGCGCTGCACTTCCTGAGTACAACGTGCCCCCCGAAGACTAGGCTGCGACCACACTCATAAGGCCACGTTAAGGTTTTCCTCGTATAGTGCAGTAACGCTCCTGGAGAAACTGCACCATGCGAAAATACCCTCGACTAAACTCCACACTTTTTGGTGTACTTGCAGGCCTCGCCGCTATCACACCCGCATTCGCTTCAGTAGACGCCGAGGTGCGCGCGCTTCGTAAACAGTGGGAACACGTCAACTTCGAACTGGCCGCGCAGGAGCAGGAAGGGGCCTATGGCGGTTTGCTCGCGCGCTGTGACAAACTGCTCGATGAGCAGCCGGATGACGCCCAGGCACTCACCTGGTGCGGCATCATCCGCTCGTCGTTCGCGGGCGTTGTCGGTGGCCTTGACGCACTGGGTTACGCCAAAGCCGCTCGCGACGATTTCGAGCGAGCCGTGGCCATTGATGCAACCGTCAGCGACGGCGCAGCTCTCACCAGTCTCGGCACGCTGTATGCGCGCGTACCCGGCTGGCCGGTGGGCTTTGGGAATAGCAAGAAAGCGCTCAAGTACCTTGAAGCGGGCCTGCAGGCAAACCCCGAGGGTATAGACAGTAACTTTTTCCTCGCTGAATTTCTGGCGAGCGAAGGCGAGACTGCAAAGGCAAAAGAGCATTTACGACGTGCCCTCAGGGCAGCACCTCGACCCGGACGTAGCGCTGCCGACGCAGCCCGCAAGGCCGAAGCGGAAGCACTGCTGGCAGAGCTTTCAGAGAGCTGACAGATTCTGACGCGAGCTAGCCCTCACCGCTGATATCGCTCAGGATGAGATCCAGTTGATCCATCAACTCCTCAACGTCGCCGGCGTTGAGGAGGGAGTACTTCAGTGACTCCTCCAGTGGCAACAGCTGCGCCAGCGTGTACCCCACTTGCCAGGCGTCATCAAAGTCGATCTCCAGCCCCATGCGTCTGACATGGGGATGCTGTTTCAGGTTTTCCAGAATTTCCCGCAACGATAGCCACGCATCATCAAATTCGGCCTGTTCGGGCATCGACTCGAATACGACATTACCCAATACCAGCCCATTCGACGCCACCCGCGTATCGCTGAGGTGAAACCGTTCCCTGCCTTCGATTGTCACGCCCAGCAAACCGTTCGGCAGCTGGTCGAAGTCCACGATGCGTGCGAGCGTTCCGAGGTCGCCAAGTTGTTGCCGCGAACCCTTCACCGCCACTTCCTCACCGCGACGTATCCAGACTACACCGAAGTCGGTGCCGCTCTTCATGCAGTCACGCACCAGGTCCAGGTAACGCTGTTCAAAAATCTGCAGGGGCATCTTGCCGTAGGGCAAGAGCACCGCAGACAGGGGAAACAGGGGCAATTCGGTTGTCGACATCGGGTACTCCCGTTCAGTCAGGGCGGCTGAGAACTTCCAGCTGCTCCAGATTGGCCAATGCCACCCTGCGGTTGTCACCGCACACGTCGGCATCCGCCTGAAAAGCACTGCACACCGCGGGGCGTCTGGGGTCGCCAAACAATCCGCAGAGGCGCTCCGGCGTCAGGTGAACACAGCGCACCCCCGCCGGCTTGCCCTCGGGCATGCCGTAAAAGCGTGTAGAGATGGACGGTGCCACACAGCAGGCACCACACCCGGCGCGACACTGCATCAACCCGACTCCGCCCCGGTGGAAACATCGGCCTCGGGGCCGAGGGGGCGCATCAGCAAAATCAATCTGGGCAACAGCAGCAGCGCACCAATCACTGCCACCGCCATCGCCAGCACCGTGAGCAGGCCGAAATATATACTCGGATTGAAATTGGACAGGGTCAGCATCGAAAAGCCGATCACTACCGTCACTGTTGTGTAGTACATGGCCCGGCCAATACTCCCGTGACACCGATACATGGCCGCCACGTAATTGCGGTCGCGCGGGAACTCGCGCTGAAACCGGTGTACGTAGTGAATACAGTCATCCACACCGATGCCCACCACAATGGCGGCAATGGTAATGGTCATGATATCCAGCGGAATACCCGCCAGACCCATAACGCCGAGTACCATACCGGCGGCCACAATATTCGGCGCCAGCGCTATGAATGCCAGCGACAGGGAGCGAAACAGCAGCAGGAACATGAGCATGATGGCGATGAACACAGCGCCCAGAGTGAGAATCTGCGACTGGAACAGGCTTTGCAGGACGTTGTTGTACAGCACCAGCATGCCGGTGAAACGAATCCGCTCCGGTGCCAGCCCGGTCACCTCAACAAGCTCGTTGTGCAGGCGGGACAGGAATGCATCGCGGCGCAATTGCTCACTGGTTTCTTTGACCCGCACGGTAATGCGCGCCTGCTCTTTGTCCTCGGAAAAATAGGGATCTACCATCAGCTCGGCAACGTCCGCCGGGAGGCTCTTCTGCACCAGCGCCAGCTCGACGCTGCCGATGTCGTCGCCCAGCAGATCCTTCACCACCGAAAACGTGGTCGACAGCGACAGTACCTTGCCGGTTTCTTCCTGGCTGGCCACGTGCTCGTGGGCCGCATCCAGCAGGCGCATGCCTTCCAGGCTGAACCAGTAGCTCGGGGTGAAGCTGTCTTCGCTGCCAGCGAAGTCGTCGAATCCGCCATCGAAGTCATCGCCCCAGTCATCCGCAGCAGGCTCATCGGCGGCGGCGAATTCCGCTGTGTCACCGTCGAGGAACGGATCGTCGTCCGCGGGCGCGTCCGCCGCCGGTTGCATGCCTTCCAGACCCGGCAACGGCGCTGCGGCATCGGGGCCGGAGAAAATGATGTCCAGTGGAATGGTGCCGCCGAGACGGGAATCCAGCAGCTCCATACCCTGGTAGATTTCCGTGGTCTCCTTGAAGTAGTCGATAAAGCGGTTTTCCACCTGCAGGCGCGAAATACCCAGCACCGTGAGCCCCACAACAACCGCGGTCGCCACCAGGATGGTTTTGCCGAAGTGCTCGGTCGCCCGCGCAAAATGCAGCGTCAACGGCTCGCCTTCCTGACGGAAGCGGAAAGGGCGGCCTTTGGGCCACACTTCAATCAGGCATGGCACCATAATGAACGCCAACACCAGTGCCACCAGGATACCCACCGTCATCATCCAGCCGAAATCGATCACCGGCTGAATGCCGGACACCACCAGCGACATGAACGCGACGATGGTGGTAATGCCGGTATAGACGCAGGGTACCGCCATCAACGCCACCGTCTGCAACACACGGTCATGCAGGTCACCCTCCGGGGCCTCCGCATGCAGTTCCCGGTAGCGCACCACCAGATGGATGGCAATGGCGAGGCTGATGATCAACAACACGGCAACAAAGTTCGACGAGATCACGGTCATGCGCCAGTCCAGCCAACCCAGCAGGCCCAGCATCACCGTAACAGAGGCCATGCACGTAGCCAGAGGAATCACCGTCCAACGCACGCGGCGGAAAATGAGAGCGAGCACAACCAGCATGACGCCGAGTATGGCCGTGCCGAACAGCACCAGATCGCTGCGCACGAAACTGACCATATCCGCCGTGATCATTGGCACACCGCCGACAAAAATACGTGCGTGCTGGCGATAACCATCGGCGATGGTGCGCACCGATCGCACCAGCTGGCTCTGCTGCTCCAGCGCTTGTGCCGTGTGGGCCTTGAACTCCACCTCGACCGCCTCGAGGGCCGCCTCTTCCGCGGCGCTCAAGGTACCCGCCTCCGCCTTGGCGCGCAGCGCGTCACGCTGCTGCAACAGGTCGAAGTAGCGCGTGTCTCGTTGCAGGTTGACCTGCACAGCGGTCAGATCGCCGTCGCGGCTGGCCAGCAATTCCGCGTAAATGGGGCTGGTGGTGAACTCTTCCAACGCCATGGCGCGATCCACCTGCGGGTCGTTCAGGCTGGGCAGCGGATCGCCGGAGGTGATATCCGACAGGCTGACCGGCGGGCTCTCCAGCAGCGGCACATCCCACACGGTAACCACGGAGGACACCCGCGGCAGTGTGCGCAGCTCGTCCGCCATGCGCTTGAGCGGATCGAGCGACGCGTCACTGAGCAGCGGCGCTTCGGGCTGCCAGGTCAGCAGCAGGAAGTCCTCGGCACCGTATTCAGCGGACACCTCGCGAAAGAAGTCCAGCGCGGGGTCACCCTGCAACATCAGGGAGTCGGCCGACGCATCGAGCTTGATTTTGCCCAGTTGCGAGGCACTGAGTGCCAGCACCAGGGCGACGAGGGCCAGCGAGATCCAGGGGCGACGCAGTATCAGGGTGTCATAGGCGTGGAGCAGAGGGTGATTACGCATCAGGAGTTTACCGCCTTCAATTCATCCAGCAGACGCTGGTGAATGCCACCAAAGCCGCCATTGCTCATTATGACCACCCGGTCTCCGGGTCGCGACTCTTGCGCGACACGCCGCGCCAGCTGGTCGATGTCGTGGGCCACGGTGGCCGGTACAGTACTCGCCTCCGCGACCGCATCGAGCGACCAGTCCATGCCCGGCGGCTGGAACCAGTACACGGCGTCAGCGTCGCGCGTACATTCCTGCAGCGCAAGTCGGTGTTGACCGATACGCATGGTGTTGGAGCGCGGTTCAACTACGGCAATCACGCGGCCGACGGCGCTGGCGCGCAAACCCTGCAGGGTTGTCGCAATGGCAGTGGGGTGATGCGCAAAGTCGTCATAGACGGTCACACCACCCACCTCACCCAACCATTCCAGCCGGCGCTTGACCCCCCGGAACCCGGCCAGCGCTGCCGCACCCTGCTGCAACGGCACACCCACATGCCGCGCCGCTGCCAGCGCAGCCAGTGCGTTCTCCACATTGTGGTGCCCCAGGAACCCCCAGGCAACTTCCGCCGTGGACCCTGCAGGGTCGCGCACGGCAAAACGCGACGCATCCGGGGCCAGCAAGGTGGCACTCCAGTCGGCCTCGCCGTCCAGAGTAAACGACTGCGCCGGCGTCCAGCACCCCATGGCCAGCACATCATCAACCGCTGCCTGCCCCTGCGGATGGATCACCATCCCTTCCCCCGGCACACAGCGCACGAGATGGTGGAACTGGCGCTGAATGGCCGCGAGGTCCGGAAAGATGTCCGCATGGTCAAACTCGAGATTGTTGATGGTCACGGTGCGCGGCCGGTAGTGAACAAACTTCGAGCGCTTGTCAAAAAAGGCCGTGTCGTATTCGTCGGCTTCCACCACAAAGAAATTGCCGCTGGTGCCGCGTGCGGACTGACCGAAGTTTGCCGGTACACCGCCAATCAGGAAACCCGGTGCCAGTCCGGCATAGTCCAGAATCCAGGCCAGCAGGCTGCTGGTGGTGGTCTTGCCGTGCGTCCCCGCTACCGCCAGCACCCATTTGCCCTGCAGCACGTGTTCGGCGAGCCATTGCGGCCCGGAGGTGTAGGGCAGCCCCGCGTTCAACAGGTACTCGACCGCGGGATTGCCGCGGCGCATCGCGTTGCCCACCACCACCGTATCCGGCGCTGGCTGCAAATGCTCCGGCGCGTAGCCCTCCATCAACTCGATGCCCGCGGCTTGCAGCTGCGTACTCATGGGGGGATAGACGTTGGCATCGGAGCCGGTCACGCGGTAGCCGAGCTCGCGCGCCAACAGCGCAATTCCGCCCATAAATGTACCGCAGATACCCAGAATATGAATGTGTCCGCTCAAGCGCCGCTCCCTCCAGTGAAGCCGCGCAGTTTAGCACGCAGCAGGCAACCACAGCAGTAATCCACAACAAGCGGCCCGCGCACGGTCTACAAGCGCCTCAGTTTCCCGTATCATCGCCACTTGACTAAAAAACGCTCTCCCCGGCGCCGCAAGGCCCGGCCCACTACGGACTGACTATGCCTGTAAAGAATGCCTTCTATGCCCAGTCGGGCGGCGTCACCGCCGTCATCAATGCCTCGGCTTGTGGTGTTATTGAAACCGCACGGGAAAATCGCAAACAGATCGGCAAAGTGTACGCGGGCCGCAACGGCATAATCGGCGCCCTGCGCGAGGATCTGATAGACACCAGCAAGGAAACACCCGCGGCAATTCGCGGCCTGCTGAGCACGCCCGCGGGCGCCTTCGGCTCCTGTCGGCACAAGCTGAAAAGCCTGGAGGAAAACCGCGCCGAGTACGAACGCCTCATCGAGGTGTTTCGCGCCCATAATATTGGCTACTTCTTCTATAACGGTGGCGGCGACTCGGCGGACACCTGCCTGAAGGTTTCCCAGCTCAGCCAGGCCATGGGCTACCCGCTGCAGGCCATTCACATTCCCAAGACCATCGACAACGACCTGCCCCTGACGGATACCTGCCCGGGCTTTGGTTCGGTCGCAAAGTATGTGGCCATTTCCACACGGGAGGCGGCGCTGGACGTGGCCTCGATGTGCGAAACCTCCACCAAGGTTTTCATTCTTGAGGTCATGGGCCGCCACGCGGGGTGGATCGCCGCCGCTGCCGGGCTCGCAGCGGAACAGGAGGGCGATGCCCCCCATATCATCCTGTTTCCGGAAGTGGCGTTTGACCGCAAGAAGTTCCTGGCCCGGGTGAAGCACACAGTGAAGCGCTGGGGTCACTGCGTCATCGTTGCCTCGGAGGGCACGCAGGACCGCGAGGGACGCTTCCTGGCCGAGTCGGGCCTCACGGACGCCTTTGGCCACAGTCAGCTGGGCGGCCTGGCCCCCACACTGGCCGACATGATCAAGCAGGAACTGGGCTACAAGTACCACTGGGCCGTTGCCGACTACCTGCAGCGCTCCGCCCGCCACATTGCCTCGCAAACCGACCTCGAGCAGGCCTACGCCGTGGGCCGCGCCGCCGTTGAATTTGCCCTGCAGGGCCGCAACGCCATCATGCCCTCAATCGTGCGCGGCAAGAGCAAAAAATACAGCTGGCACATCGGCGAGGCGCCCCTCGAGGCGGTCGCCAATCAGGAAAAGAAAATGCCCCGCAGCTATATCAGCCGCGATGGTTTCGGCATTACCGATGACGCGCGCGCCTACCTGGAACCCCTGATTACCGGCGAGGCCTACCCCGAGTATCGCAGGGGGTTGCCGCGCTACGTGCGCCTGCGCCTGACCCCGGTGCCGCGCAAACTGAACACAGCGTTCAAGGTTTAGCCGCAGCCTGCTATACTCCGCTGCCCATTTAACAACCACTCGCAACAGGAAAGCCCATGAGCCTGCACCTCGTGCCCGCCGGGAAGAACATTCCCGATGAAATCAATGTCATTATCGAAGTTCCCGCCCATTCAGACCCGGTCAAGTACGAGGTCGATCACGACAGCGGCGCGATCATGGTCGACCGCTTCATGACGGCGGCAATGTTCTACCCCTGCAACTACGGCTATATTCCCAACACGCTGGCCGACGACGGCGACCCGCTGGACGTGCTGGTGCACACGCCGCACACGGTCATCAGCGGTTGTGTCATACCCTGCCGCCCGGTAGGCATTCTGCACATGTCGGATGAAGCCGGCGGTGACGCCAAGCTGATCGCGGTGCCGACCGACAAACTGAGCAAGGCCTACAAGGATATCAAGGAGGCTACCGATCTGCCGCCGCTGCTGATCCAGCAAATCCAGCATTTCTTCGAACACTACAAGGATCTGGAACAGGGCAAATGGGTGAAAATCGACGGCTGGGGCACCTCCGATGAGGCGCGCAAAGCCATTGTGGACGCCGTACGCAACTTCGACGAAACCAGCCAGATCGACCGCTGAGTCCGCTGCACGATCCCGGGGCCGGCCACTGCCGTGCCCCGGTTTTTTCCCTACCGCAGCACCGCAATCACCCGCACCAGTTCTCCGCAACAGCCACGTAGCGCGCCAGCAGTGCCGGCAGCTCGGCTTCAACCTCCGCGCGCAATGCCAATGGCTCGCGATCGCAATCCCAGCATTCCTTCAGCGCCTGAGCGGTTACTCGTCCAGCCAGCTCACGCGAGAGAGGCGCATAACTCAGGTGCCAACGCTCCGGCGCCACACCGCCACAATCGCGCGCATAAGGACGAAAAAAACCCTGCGAGGCGTACGCTGCCATCCGCTCGTCCAGCCAGCGATGCAACGCGTCAAAAGGCCCACCCGGCGCCACTTCCGCAGGGGTTAATTCCACCGCGTAGTCCGCCGGAACTGCCGCCGCATCATAGATATCGAGGTCTGTACCCCAGTGATGACGCGAGGTGCCCGGCAGCGCGGAGAAACGCAGAATGGCGTGCAGACGGGCGGCAGGCGGCAGCGCCAGCACATCCACCGGCGCTCCGGCATCATCGTGCACGGCGCGCTCGCCGCCCGCCTTGCCATTCCAGATAATGCGCTGGCGCTCGTAGGAACGGTGGCTGCTGGCAATCGCGAGCTCAAAGCCCGCCTCGCGGGCATCGGACTGCAGCCGTTCGAACGCGGCCGCCGCATCCGCCTGCAGGCGGTGGGGACCGGCGCAGGGCACGAGGTGACTGTCGTCGCGGCCGGTAAGCTGGGCAATGGTCAGCATGATGGTTGCGCCTGCGGATCGAGTGAAAACGGCAGCGGGTGCGCCAACGTGAGACCCTGGGGCGTGATCTCTGCGCCCCAGGCCAGCACCTCTACACCCGCCGCCTGCGCTTCGCGCAATGCCTCGCGGTACGCCGGGTCGATGCCACCGGCGCTGCTGACCCGCGCAATGCCGCGGTGGAATACGCAGAACAGCAGCACGCTGCGCGTGCCCGCATCGAGCACCTCACGTAGCGCTGCCAGGTGTTTGCGGCCCCGCTCGCTCACCGCATCGGGGAACAGGCCCTGACCGCCATCCACACACAGTGTCACCGACTTCACTTCGATGTACACCCGCCCCGCGGGCCCGCTGAGCAGCAGGTCCGCCCGGCTGCCGCCAGCGTAGGCCACCTCCGTGGCGATTTCGGGGTAGCCTTCCAACCCGGGTATACGTTGCGCCTGCACGGCTTCCTTCACCACCCGGTTGGCCAGCGCCGAGTGAATACAGGCAAGACCACGGGAGGTCTCCACCAGCTCCCAGGTATGCGGGTACTTGCGTTTGCTGTTGGCCGATTGCGACAGCCATACACGTGCGCCCGGCTCGGCACAGCCCGTCATGGCGCCGGTGTTGGGGCAGTGCACAGTCAGTGTTTCGCCCGACGGCATTGCCACATCCGCCAGGAAGCGCTTGTAGCGGCGTATCAGGCGACCCTCCAGCAGCGGAGCAAACTCCACTACGCCAGTACCCGCGACAGCCGGCTCACCGCTTCTTCCAGACGCTCCATACTGGTGGCGTAGGAAAAACGGATATGCTCGCGGGCCCGCACGTGGCCAAAGTCGACGCCCGGCGTGAGGGCAACGCCGTGTTCTTCCAGCAGGCGCCAGCAAAAGGCCTCGCTATCGTCGGTAAAGCGGGCCGTATCGGCATAGATATAGAAGGCACCGTCCGGTCTGCAGGGAATTGTCAGGCCCAGGCTTTCCAGCGCCGGCAGCAGGAAGTCGCGCCGCTGGCGAAAAATATCGCGCCGCTCTTCGAGAATGTCACGGGTACCGGGCTTGAAGCAGGCCAGGGCAGCGTGCTGGCCCATGGTGGACATGGAGATGAACAGGTTCTGGGCCAGCTTCTCCAGGCCGGGCACGGCAGCCTCTGGCGCCACCAACCACCCGAGCCGCCAACCGGTCATGCCGAAGTATTTGGAAAAACTGTTGACCACGAAGGCCTCCGGGTCCACTTCCAACACAGAGCGAGTGGGGCCGTCGTAACCGAGACCGTGGTAGATCTCGTCCACAATCAGGTGGCCGCGGCGGGCGCGCACGGCCGCTGACAGGTCGGCCAACTCAGGCAGGGAGAGCGAGGTCCCGGTTGGGTTGGCGGGCGAGGCAACCATCGCGCCGACGGTGTTCTCACGCCAGTGCGCGGTCGCCAGTGCGCCCGTGAGTTGATAGCGGGTACTCGCATCCACGGGCACCAGGTGCCCGCGCCCCTCAACCAGGCGCATGAAATGCCGGTTGCACGGATAACCGGGGTCGGTCAGCAACATGCCTTCGCCCGGGTTGAGCAGCAGCGCGCTGAGCAGTAACAGTGCACCCGAGGCGCCGGGTGTCACAATAATCCGGCGCGGCGCAATATCCAGGCCATAGACCTGCGCGTAATGCGCAGACAGGGCTTCACGCAGGGCCGGCAAGCCACACGCCGGCGAGTAATGGGTGTGCCCATCGGCAAGCGCCTGGCGACCGGCTTCCACAATGGGCGCCGCCGTGACAAAGTCCGGTGCCCCGGCAGACAGGTGCACAATATCGCGCCCCGCCGCCGCGAGCTCAGTCGCCCGCGTAAGCACTTCAACTACGCGAAATGGCTCGATATCAGCGATGCGGTCCGCAAAGCGGAATTCCCCTGCGTGCGTTGTCATGGTTCCCCCTGAACGGGCAAAGACCCGCATTCTATCAACGCCGGGCACACGGTGTTAGCTCCCCATAGCCCGCGCACGCTGACGTGCACCACAGCTGCGAATTTTGTGGCGAAGCCGGGTGATATCTGGTAGTTTCTCGGCGCTCAATCGCCGGCGCCCGGCGCCGACGCACCCACTCCGGTGGGTTTTCGAACCACCCGATCCGTATGGGGACCCAGCCATGCCCAAAGCAGCAAAGAAAGCGCCGGCAAAAGCAGCCAGCGCGAGTACCTCAGCGAGCACTGAGTTCAAGAACTTCGAGCCCTACAAGCCGAAGCGCGGCGAAGAGTACATGAGCGACAACCAGCGGGAGCACTTTCGCGCCATTCTGCTCAACTGGAAATCAGAACTGATGCAGGAAGTTGATCGCACCGTTACCCACATGAAAGACGAGGCGGCCAATTTCCCCGACCCCGCCGACCGCGCCACGCAGGAAGAAGAATTCAGCCTGGAACTGCGCACACGGGACCGCGAGCGCAAACTGATCAAGAAGATAGGCAGCACAATTGAGCGCATCAACCAGGACGACTACGGTTTCTGTGATGCCTGCGGCGTGGACATTGGCATCAAGCGACTTGAAGCCCGCCCCACCGCTACCCTGTGCATCGACTGCAAGACCCTTGATGAAATCAAGGAAAAGCAGGAAAAGGGCTGATACCGGGTGCGACCATTGCCGCTGGCCTGCTGCACGCGGGTCAGCAGCGGTCGGCTGCACTGAGCTACACCGGATAGTATGACCACCGCAGGCCACAGCGCCTACCGCGGCCGCTTTGCCCCCTCCCCAACCGGCCCACTGCACCTTGGATCACTGCTCGCCGCCCTGGCCAGCTGGCTGGAAGCGCGCCATGCCGGGGGCTGCTGGCTACTGCGCATGGAAGACATCGATCCACCGCGAGAGCAGGCCGGCGCCGCTGACGCCATTCTGCACTGCCTGCAGCAACACGGGCTGCACTGGGATGAAGCGGTGCTTTGGCAAAGCCAGCGCGACGCGGCCTACGATAGCGCGCTCTCCGAGCTCAACGCCCGGGGCCACCTGTTCGCCTGTGCCTGCAGCCGGCAGCAGCAGGGCCCGCTGGGTGAATGTGTGCGGGGCTGCCATCAGCGGGGCTGCCATCAGCGGGGCTGCCATCAGCGGGGCTGCGGTGAGGAAGATTGGCGTGACACGACACCCCATCGGCCCCGCGCGCTGCGGGTCTCGGTACCACCGTCCTTCAGCACCCGCTGGCACGATACCTGGCAGGGGCCACAGCACTGGCCGTTGGGCGCAACGCTGGACAACTTCGTGGTCCGGCGCAAAGACGGGCTCTACGCCTATCAGCTCGCCGTGGTGGTGGATGATGCAGCGCAGGCAATCACCGACGTGGTGCGCGGTGCAGATCTGCTGGACTCCACACCCCGACAACACCTGCTGCAGCAGCTGCTCGGTCACCTTACCCCGCGCTACGCACATCTGCCCGTACTGACGGATGCCGGTGGCCAGAAGTTGAGTAAACAGAACCTGGCGCCTGCAATCGACCCGGACACGCCCGAGCGCAACCTGCGCGCTGCGCTCACCGCCCTCGGGCAAACGCCACCGCCTGCAACCGCGAACACCGCAAACGCGATACTGGCCTTCGCCCTGGCCCACTGGACACCCGCCGCAGTACCCGCACAGCCCGCCGTGGCGGGGCCGGCCTCCTTCTAGCTGCCGCTGGCGCCAGCGCAATGTCGCGCGCGCTTTACCGTGCGCCGGGGCTTGCGTAGTATCCATGACCACGGCGACGACAGGCCCAAGAACATGTACATCAACCGCGCGCTGCTCCTGCTCATGGGGTTGGCCTTCATTTTTCTGCCCGCCATAGACCAGTGGCTGTGGGCAGCGGACGCCGGCTGGTATCGCCCCTTTGTCCTCTGGATCGCAGCGATTTTTGCTGCATGGTCCAACCAGTTCCGTCGTCACACCGATGAGCTTTAGCCTGCCGGAAATCCTGCTGGCGATTGTCGGCTACCTGATGGTGCTGTTCCTGGTGGCGCACCTGGCCGACCGCGGCACCCTGCCGCGCGCCATTACCCACCACCCGGCGACCTACGTCCTGTCGCTGGCGGTCATCGCCTGCGCCATTGCCAGCAACGCCATTTTCGAACTCGCCTACCGCTTTGGCTACGGCTTCCTGCTCTACTACACCGGCGTGGTTCTCATGTTCCTCATGGCCACCCTGCTCCTGCTGCCGCTGCTGCGCCTGTGTCGGGTGTACCAGCTGGCTTCACTCGCCGATGTGTTGACCTTTCGTTTTCGCAGTCACCGCGTCGGCGGTGCCGTCACCCTGGCCATGTGCCTGACGCTCATGCCCCTGCTGGCACTCCAGATCCAGGCGGTTGCAGACAGCATCCATATACTCGCGGGGGCCCCTGACAGGGTGATGCCCGCAGCGCAACGCCAGGACATACTGGCGCTGTTGTTCTGCGTGATCATCATTATCTTCGCCATCCTGTTCGGCACCCGGAACCTGAATTCGCAGCGCCGCAATATCGGTCTGGTCACCGCGGTGGCCTTTGAATCGCTGGTCAAACTGGCAGCCCTGCTACTCATGATGGGTATTGCGGTCAGCGAGGTTTTTGGAGGCTTTGCCGGCCTTGATGCCTGGCTTGCGGCAACCCCGGCGGCCCAGGCCGTGATTGAACAGCCCGTTGCGGGTGATGCCGCGCGGGTCTTGCTGCTGGTGTTCTTCGCCGGAGCGGTGTGCATGCCACACCTGTTCCACATGGCGTTTGCCGAGAACAAGGAATCGCAGGACCTGCGCGCCGCCAGCTGGGGCCTGCCACTGTATTTACTGTTATTGGCCCTGCCAGTGCTGCCGCTGGCCTGGGCCGGCATGCGGCTGTCGCACGACCTGCCCGCGGCGTACACCGGGCTCGCCATCGGCATCGGCCTGCAATCCCCCGGTTTCGCCGCGCTCGCCTTTGTCGCGGGGCTGTCTGCCGCGAGTACCGCCATCATCGTGGCCACGCTGGCGCTGGCGAACATGTGCCTGAATCACCTTATCCTGCCGCGACAGCTACTGCAGCTGCGCACTGACCAATCACTCTACGACCAGCTCAAATGGCTGCGGCGCTCGCTGATTGCCCTGCTGATTCTCGCCGGCTACGGATTCTTCGTGGCCGTCAACGGCAAGCACAGCCTGGCGCAACTGGGGCTGGTGGCATTTTCCGGTACGCTGCACTTCCTGCCGGGTATTGTGGCCACGCCGTACTGGGCGCGGGCCAACCGCAAGGGCCTGGTCAGCGGCCTCACCGGCGGCCTGCTGATCTGGTGCATCCTGCTGCTGCTACCCGTGCTCGGCATCGACCAGCCCACCTGGATGGCCGATCTGGCCGGACGCTGGTTCGCGGGCAACGACACCGCCTGGGCAGCGGCCAGCCTCGCTGCACTGGCGGTGAACCTTGCGCTGTTCATTGTTGTGTCACTGCTGAGTGAGCCCTCGGAAGAAGAGCGCGTGGCAGCGGAGATCTGTTCCATGGATGTGCTGAGTCGATCGCCAAGGCGCACCCTGACCCTGCGCAGCGCGCAGGCATTCACCGAACAGCTCGCACTTGCGCTGGGCGAGGCCACCGCGCAACTCGAGGTCTCGCGCGCGCTGCGCGAGCTGCAATTCGACCACAACGAATCCAGGCCCTACGCCCTGCGTCGGCTGCGCAGCCGCCTTGAGGCCAACCTGTCCGGCTTGCTGGGACCGGCGGTTGCCCACTCGATTGTCAGCCGCTGTATCCCGTTCGACAACAACCCCGGCGGCAGCAGTGAAGACCTGTTCCTGATCGAGCGCCGGCTGGACCGCGCGGGCGGACAGTTCACAGGGCTGGCCGCGGAGCTGGACAACCTGCGCCTGCACTACCGGCAAACCCTGGACAACCTGCCCATTGGTGTCTGTTCCCTGGCACCCGACCGCGAACTGCTGCTGTGGAACCGCAGTATGCAGAGCATCACAGGTATTCCTTCAAGCGCCGTACTCGGCTCGCTGCTGGACTCCCTGCCGGCACCCTGGGGAGGGGTAATCGCCCAGTTCCTCAGCGAGGGTGAGGACACCGTGCTGAAACGGGAGGTGGTGCTGGACGACGACACCACCCGCTGGGTAAGCCTACACAAAGCCAGCGCCGGGGGCACCCCCGGCGGTGACCAACTGGTGTTGATCGAGGATATTTCCGACTACGAACGCCTGGAGCAGGAGCTGCTGCACAGTGAGCGTCTAGCCTCAATCGGTCGTCTCGCTGCCGGGGTGGCGCATGAAATCGGCAACCCCGTAACCGGCATCGCCTGCCTGGCGCAGAATCTCGCTTACGAAGACGACCCCGCAGAGGTGCGCAGCGCAGCGCAGGATATCCTCAGGCAGACCGACCGGATCAGCCGCATCGTCGACTCCCTGGTGAACTTCTCGCACGTGGGCTCAGGCGCCGGTGACGTGCACCTGGAACCGTGCAACCTGGCCGATTGCGTTGATGAAGCCATTCACCTGCTGCAACTGGACCACCAGGCGCGCCCGCTGCACTTTGAGAACCACTGCGACCGCGAGCTGCTGGTGCACGCCGACGCCCAGCGGCTGTTACAGGTGTTCGTCAACCTGTTGGGCAATGCGCGTGACGCGAGCCCCGCGAACGCGCGGGTTACGGTGAGCGCCTCGGTGCAACAGCAGCGCGTGTCCATTGAGGTTGAAGACCAGGGCAGCGGTATCCCGCCCGCACTGCAAACCCAGGTTTTCGAGCCCTTCTTCACTACCAAGGAACCCGGTGAAGGCACGGGCCTGGGCCTGGCCCTGGTTTACAGCATCATGGATGACATGCAGGGCTCCGTGCACATACAGAGCCCGGTGGGCCCGGCCGAGCAACCGGGAACACGCTTCACCCTGCAATTGCCCCGCGGGCACTACCTCACGGGGCCCTGATGTAACCGCAAGTGACAACGCAAGCACCTGAACCGACTGGAAAAACCGGAACGGCAAGGGTATGTTGTGTAGCCTGCGGCAAGAGGTAACAACGCATGCAACAGATACTGGTGGTAGAAGACGAATCGGTTATCCGCACCGCGCTGCGGCGCCTGCTGGAGCGCAACGGTTATGGTATTGCCGAAGCCGCCTCCGTACAGGAGGCGGAGTCCAAGCACACGCTCACCGATTTTGACCTGATCATCTCGGACCTGCGCCTGCCCGGCGCTCCCGGGACCGACCTGATCAAGAAAGCGGGCGACGTGCCGGTGCTGATCATGACCAGCTACGCCAGCCTGCGCTCGGCGGTGGATTCCATGCGCATGGGGGCGGTGGACTATATTGCCAAACCCTTTGACCACGGTGACATGGTCGCCGCTGTCCAACGTATCATTGCCGACCACCCGACGCGCCGCGGCGATGCCGCTCCACAGGCCCCGGCCAATGGCTCGCCGGTGACCGGCATCATCGGCAACTGCCCAGCGATGGTCACCCTGTCCGAGCATATCCGCAAAGTCGCCCCCACTGACTCCACCGTGCTGGTGCAGGGCGAAACTGGTACCGGCAAGGAACTGGTGGCGCGCAGTGTGCACCAGCACAGCCAACGCGCGGACAAGACCCTCATCTGCGTCAACTGTGCAGCCATTCCCGATACCCTTATCGAGTCCGAGCTGTTCGGTTACGAGAAAGGCGCGTTTACCGGCGCCAACGCCAGCCGCATGGGCCTGATTGAGGCTGCTGATGGCGGCACGCTGTTCCTGGACGAAATCGGAGAACTGCCGATGGAAGCGCAAGCCCGATTGCTGCGCTTCATTCAGGAAGGGGAAATTCGCCGGATAGGCTCGGTACACTCGCGCAAGGTCAACGTACGCTTGATCTGTGCCACCCACCGCAACCTGCACGCGCTGTCCGCAGAAGGCCTGTTCCGGCAGGACCTCTACTACCGCATCAATGTGCTGCGGCTGCAGTTACCCGCATTGCGCGAACGAGGCAAGGACATTCTGCAGCTGGCGGAACGCATGCTGGAAGTGCAGTCCGAACGCCTGGGCAAAGGCAGCATGACACTGTCACCGCGCGCTATTCAGGCTATTACCACCTACCAGTGGCCCGGCAACGTGCGCGAACTCGAGCACGCCATCGAGCGCGCGGTCGTGCTGTCCGAAGACACGGAAATCGACAACGAGGCCCTGGGCATCGACCTGGAACTGGTCAATGTAAACCGGATTCGCGGCCACGCCGGCCCGGCCCTGCAGACCGCCTATCAGGCGCCACGTCACATCACCTCGGATCCCGCCGAGGACCTGTCACTGGAGGACTACTTCCAGCGCTTTGTGCTCGAGCACCAGGACTCCATGAGCGAGACCGAACTCGCGCAGAAACTGGGTATCAGCCGCAAGTGCCTGTGGGAGCGGCGTCAACGCTTCGAAATTCCGCGCAAGAAAAGTGGCGGAACCAGCGCCCGGCGCAGGAAAACGGCTTCCTGAGCGTTACCGGCAGGCCCTGCTGTAACGTTCGGGGGAGTAGATGCGTAACAAACGTAAAATTTTGCGCACTAGGGAACTCAGGCGAAATATTGTAACACTCTGTTTTTTATCGAATTTTTATTTTCTGGCACACCGCCTGCATTACTAAACGCGGCAACAACGATAACAATAACACGCTTGCCCTAATAACAATAACAGAGACACTGTGGACCTGGATGGGGAAGAATTCTTCCCCTTCGATTTCCAGGCTCAGATGCCGCAATAAGAACAACGGCGCCCGCATAACAATAACGATTCGCTTGTGACCTGGATGGGGAAGACGACTGTCTTCCCCGTCACTTGCATCCTCCAGCAACCTCCTGCAGACCACGGCTTTTAGCCTGTGCTAAACTCGCGGCTGGTTACCCATCGCAAAAGGCAACGCGCGCTTGAAGGTCATTCCCAGGGACCAACACTGCATATCCCGCAAGAACATCAGCGACGGCGCCCTGAAGGTCATGGCGAGGTTGCGCAATGCAGATCATGAGGCCTATCTCGTCGGCGGCGCCGTGCGCGACCTGCTGCTCGGTGGCCACCCCAAGGACTTCGATGTGGCGACCGACGCTACGCCCGAGGAAGTCCACGCCCTGTTCCGCGGCTCGCGCATTATCGGCCGCCGCTTTCGCATCGTGCACGTGCGCATGGGCCGGGAAATCATTGAAGTCACCACATTCCGCGGCCATCACGACGGCGAACCTGCACCCCGTCCGGGCAAGGTCAAGGGCCCTTCACACCGCTCTGAACAGGGCCTGTTACTGCGCGACAACGTGTTCGGTACGCTGGAAGAAGATGCGGTGCGTCGCGACCTGACGGTAAACGCCCTGTACTACGACTCCGCCAGTTTTGAAGTCTACGACCACGTACACGGCATGCAGGATCTCCAGCGGCGCAGCGTCTGCATTATCGGCGACCCCGAGCAGCGCTTCCGCGAAGACCCGGTGCGCATGCTGCGGGTGGCGAGGTTTGCCGCCAAGCTCGACTTCGGCATCGACAGCGACACCGCGGCCGCTATTCCGCGCTGTGCTCCGCTGCTGCGTGAAATCCCCTCTGCTCGGCTGTTTGACGAGTTCCTCAAGCTGTTCCTGTCAGGCTATGCGGAGCGCACCTTCGACGCACTGCTGACACACGAGCTGCTCGGCTACCTGTTCCCTGACGGCACAGAGGAACTGCACCGCGACCCCGCCGCCATGGCGCTGGTGAGAGCCGCCATGCGCAGCACTGACACACGCATCAAGGCGGACAAACCGGTCACTCCCGCGTTCCTGCTCGCCGCTCTGTTGTGGCCTGTGACCAGGCAGCTCGCTGAGCAGCTGCAGGAGCGCGGCGATCCACCCGTCCCCGCCATGCACAGCGCCGCACAGCAGGTGATCGCCAGTGCCGTGTCCAGCATTGCCATCCCGCGCCGCTTTAGCCAGCCCATGCGTGAGATCTGGGAGTTCCAGCTGCGGCTGCAGCGCGGCAACAGCCGCAAGGCACGCGAGCTACTGCAGAACCGACGCTTCCGCGCGGCCTACGATTTCCTGTTGCTGCGCGAAGAGGCGGGCGAGGACACCGGCAATGTCGGCGCTTTCTGGACCGAATTCCAGGAGCTTCCGGAGAACCAGAACCTGCCGATGCTCGACACCGCCAGCGAAGGCGGCGAGGAAGCCGCCGGGCGCGGACGCCGACGCCGGCCGCGCAAACGGCGACCGCCCGCCCCCTGATGACCGACGCCTGCATCGCGCTGGGCAGCAACCTCGGCAACCCAGCGCTGCAGTTGCAACTCGCCGTCAATGCCATCAACCGGTTGCCCGGCACGCGTATTGTCGCGGGCTCCGGGTTGTTTGCCAGCGCCGCCGTGGGCCCGGGGCAGCAACCGGATTACCTGAACGCCGTTGTGCGCATTACCACCGGGCTGGACCCACTGGCACTGCTCGATGCCCTGCAGGGTATCGAGCAGGCCCAGGGCCGCGAACGCAGCGTGCGCTGGGGCGCCCGCACCCTGGACCTGGACATTCTGCTATTCGGCCGCGAGGAGATCCGCTTGCCAAGGCTACAGGTTCCGCACCCGGCCATGGCACAACGGCACTTCGTCCTTTATCCTCTGCTCGACCTTTACCCGCACGGGCTGCTGGTTCCCGGGATTGGCTCCCTGGCCGACTTGCTGGCCCGGTGCCCGGCCACCGGGCTCACACGCAGTGCAATCAGTCTCGACTATCATTTGCAGGACTCACGGGAGCCCGGAACGTGACCACAGACATCCCGACCACTGGCGTCGACCTCAAGGGCCGCACACCACCGGGCTATATCGCGGTAGAGGGGCCAATCGGCGTGGGCAAAACCACGCTGGCACGCCGTCTGGCAGCCACCTTCGGCTACCCCATGCTGCTGGAAGACGCCCACCAGAACCCGTTTCTGGAACGCTTCTATGGCAACCAGCGCCAGGCCGCACTGGCCACCCAGCTGTTCTTCCTGTTCCAGCGGGCACAGAAGATCAACGACCTGCGCCAGGGGGATATTTTCGCGGCGTCGCGGGTAGCGGATTTCCTGATCGAGAAAGACCCCCTGTTCGCGCGTGTGAACCTCGACAGCGACGAGTTCCAGCTCTACCAGCGTGTCTACGAACAACTGCTCATCGAGCCGCCCACACCGGACCTGGTGATCTACCTGCAGGCGCCGACAGACATCCTGCTGGACCGCATTCACCAGCGCGGCATAGACCACGAAAGAGCCATCGAGCGCGACTATCTGGAGCGCCTGAACGAAGTGTACAGTGAGTTTTTTCTGTATTACGATGAAGCCCCTTTACTGATCGTCAACGCCAGCGAAATTGACCTCGCACGGGGTGAGGACGATTACCGGCATCTGGTCGATTACCTGCTGGATATCCGCAGCGGCCGCCATTACTTCAATCCCACGTTCTTTGGATAGTGCAGCGCATGGGCAAGATCACCATCAGCACCCTCGACAAAATGAAGGCCGCGGGAGAAAAATTCGTCTGCATCACCGCCTATGACGCCACGTTTTCGCGCCTCGTGTCCGAAGCGGGCGCAGAAACCATCCTGGTCGGCGACTCTCTGGGCATGGTACTGCAGGGCCACGACAGCACGATTCCGGTGTCGCTGGAGCACATGGCCTACCACACCGAATGCGTGTGCCGCGGTGCACCCGCATCGCTGGTCATCGCCGACATGCCGTTCATGAGCTACAGCACGCCGGAGCAGGCAATGACCAACGCCACACGGCTGATGCAGGCCGGGGCACAGATGGTCAAGCTCGAGGGCGGCACCTGGCTGTCAGAGACCATTTCCATGCTGGTGGAGCGCGGTATCCCGGTGTGCGCGCACCTGGGTCTCACGCCGCAGTCCGTGAACGCGCTGGGGGGCTTCCGCGTCCAGGGACGCACGCCCAAGGAAGCGAAGTCGATTCTTGCGGATGCGGTGGAAATCCAGGATGCGGGCGCCAGCCTGCTGGTGCTGGAGTGCGTGCCGTCTCACCTCGCCACGGACATCAGCGACAAGCTTGATATCCCGGTCATCGGCATCGGCGCCGGCGCCGGCACTGATGCCCAGGTACTGGTGATGCACGATATGCTGGGGCTTTCCAGCCACAGCGCGCGTTTTGTGCAAAACTTCATGACCGGCAGCAACAGTATTCAGGAAGCCCTTGCCGCGTTCGTGAGCGCCGTTAAATCGGGCGCCTACCCACGCGAGGAGCATACCTACAGCTAGCTCTTGCAAGCGCACGGTCCCTGTATGTAACAGCGCTGTTACCTTCACAATTGACCGCTTCCTGAGGTAACAAAATCGCCCAGACTTTTGATTTGCATCCATTGCCGGGTGTCTGCGCTTGGGGCATACTGCCCGTCCGCTCGCCGATGGGCACCCATCCCGGGCACATGACGACCAGCTTGTTCCGGTCTTGCGTCACCCTTTTCCGTGTTTCGGGGGTCATGTAGATATGCGAACGTATACCGCCATAGCACCACTGCAGTCCGCTCTGCGCAACTGCCGCCAACAGGGCCAGCGCATTGCCTTCGTACCGACGATGGGCAACCTGCACGAGGGTCACCTCGAACTGGTACGCAGGGCGCGCACGCTGGCCGATATCGTTGTGGTCAGTATCTTCGTCAACCCGCTGCAGTTTGGCCCCAACGAAGATCTGGATGCCTACCCGCGCACACTCGCGGCAGACAAGGAAAAACTCTTCAGCGAAGGGGTACAGCACCTGTTCCTGCCCGAGGCCGAAGATATTTACCCGGAGGGCATGGCACTGCAAACCCAGGTACAGGTGCCAGACCTGTCAGAAACCCTGTGTGGCAGCAGCCGGCCCGGCCACTTTACTGGTGTGACCACCGTGGTCAGCAAGCTGTTCAATATCGTGCAGCCCGATGTCGCGGTGTTCGGTGAAAAGGACTTTCAGCAGCTCACCATCATCCGCAAGATGGTCGCGGATCTGTGCATACCGGTACAGATCGAGGGCGTGGCGACAGCACGCGACACTGACGGCCTGGC
>TARA_R110002049_G_scaffold53516_3_pt1 | contig 65120 bp, 44 predicted proteins | sample TARA_R110002049 | Tara Oceans TARA_R110002049 (sample SAMEA4396941) | marine metagenome | biome: Polar Biome; feature: [SRF] surface water layer (ENVO:00010504); material: water (ENVO:00002006), including particulate matter (ENVO:01000060) such as... | depth 5 m | reverse complement strand
GGCGCAACCGGAATTCATTCCCCTCTTTTAAAAAAGAGGGGAGCTGCTTGAATTTGACTTTAGTGGCATTAATTAAGACTTAAATACCAAACGTTCATACTTTCCATCGTATCACCGATCAAGGTATTGTTCAACAACGTGCCCCCATACGAAAAACCATGTTTGCTAAAGGTAATGTTGAGTCCGTAGGAGGTGGCGCGTACCGAAGTGTAAATCGTTTTAAGACCTCTTTCAGCACTTTTTTTCTTGATTTCCTGTACCAAATAATAAGATAGGTTCTGCCCTCGATAATTGGAATTGGTAATAAAATCAACAACTTCCATATTCGATTCCGCTTCATTGGGTCTCAATATACTCGCTACAATCAATTGTCCTTCTTCGAACAAACCATAAAACTCATACCCTTGCTGCAATAGTTCGATAAGAAATGACCTGTCATGAATGGGAAAAGGATACGACCGAAAGGCTCTTTCATTCAACTGTGCCAAGGCTGTCAATTTGTTAAGTTCTTCACCTCCCAGTTTATGGATTTCCAATGTATGTGGCATGGCCATATACGAATCACGGGAAGAATTTGCAGCCGCCAAGGCAATAGTTTTGACCGATTGAATCATCTTTAGCTTCTGTTCAGCGCAGTTGGAGCGTTCTTTATTCAAAAAATCGGCTACAAAATATCCTGTAGTCACCCCATTGTACAAACCTGGAATCTTGGCTTCGACCTGATAGCCCTCCGATTGAAACGAAGCAATGCCCCCTTCAGGAACCCTACTTACGATTTTATCATATTTCTGTTGTTGGGCAAGGTTTCTTATGCTGGAAATCAACAAATTCCAATTGCCGTGATTCGCTTCCTGCAAATACACCCTTTTATTTCCATTGCCATGATGAACCAGGCCTCCTTCTATCCGTTCTATGGTATCAAACATTACTAACTAAGAATTAATCGATTTATAATTCGGTGAAACCTGTGTCAATCGCGCACTTGGCCGTCACCATAAATATAATATTTATTAGTGACCAATTCATTGAGTCCCAAAGGACCGCGATGGTGCAACTTATCGGTACTGATAGCCAGCTCGGCCCCGACCCCCATCTGACCACCATCGGTAAACCGGGTCGAGGCATTTTGGTATACGGCCGCACAATCGACCTGCTCCATAAAGCGTTCGGCAGTTTGGGCATCGGTCGTCATAATCGTGGCAGAATGGCCACCGGAATGGTCATTTATCTTTTGCACCGCATCGGAAAGCGTATCTACCGACCCGATACAACAGCGTAACGCCAGAAATTCTGCCGACCAAACCGATGCTTCGGGAATAAGTGCTTCATCTTCTAAAACCTCCTTGGCCTTTGTATCGACCATGATCGACACCCCGTTATCCTTTAAAATGTTCCGAAGTCCGATCAATTTTTCCTTATAATCGGAAACGTTGGTATTCACCAATATTTTATCCAAGGCATTACAGGCCGAAATCTTATCGGTTTTCGCATTTAGAATAACCTTGAGACTTTTTTCCCAATCGGCATTCTCGTCGACATATAAAAAGTTATTACCGCGGCCACTTACCAAAACGGCACATTTTGCATGTTCTTTGACAAAAGCGATCAGGCGCTCCCCTCCACGGGGCACAATAAGGTCTAACGGTTCAGTAGGTTCTTTTAAAAATTGCTGTGTCTCCGTTCTATTCATGGTCAGTAATTGAATACTATCGGTATTCAGACCATTTTCCTCCAAAGCCTGGTGCCAAAAATCAACAAGCACCGTATTGCTATGCAAGGCTTCCTTTCCCCCTTTTAGCAAAATTTTGTTGTTGGCCTTAAATGCAAGTACTGCCGCTTCTACCGTTACATCGGGGCGGGACTCATAAATGATCATTATCGTTCCGAAAGGGGCCGTTTTATTAATCACCTTTAGTCCATTCTCCATTTCTTTTCGGGAAATCTCCCTATTTACAGGATCTTCTTGTGACCGTACGGACTTGACCGCTTCGATCATTCCATCTATTTTTTTATCGGTAACGATCAACCTGTCGTACATCGCCTGGTCATCTTTCGTGAACAGGGCCAAATCTTTCTTATTAGCTTCGAGCAATAACGCCCGGTTTTTATCCAAAAGGTGCTCCATACTGGCCAACACCTTGTTTTTTATAACTGTTGCTATTAATTGCATTGTTTTTACTTTTTAATTATTAGTCCATGGCCACTTTGGTACCCACGTTTTTACCATCGATAATGTCGATTATGGTATTATCTTTCTTTCCGTTAGCTATAAAAGTGGGAATACTTTTTGCGGCGGCTTGTTGGGCATAATCCAATTTAGAGCCCATTCCACCACGACCTTCCGCTTCTTTTTTGTTGCTATCTTTGATATATTTGTTCAAGTCTTCATTAGGATCTACATTTTGAACAAGATTACTATTTTCCGCATCGGGATGCCCCGTATACAGTCCGTCAATATCCGTTAGAATAATCAATCGATCCGCATTGATCAGTTGTGCGATAAGACTTGCCAATTCATCATTATCGGAAAACATTGACATCGTCACCGAAACAGCATCGTCTTCATTGGCGATAGGAATAACACCTTCTGAAAGTAGCCCCTCACAACAATTGATCATGTTCTTTCGGTGCATCCCCGGACTAAAATCACGTTTTGTAGGAAGCACCTGGGCACATTTCATACCGTAATCTTGAAAAATATTATAGTACAATCGCATCATACGTGGTTGTCCTATGGCAGAATAGACCTGTCGTCGTTGGGTCTTGTCCTCAATACGTGAATCGCCCAAAACTTCTTTTCCGGCGATTACCGAACCTGACGACACCAATATGGTAATGATATCGCGTTCATAAAGTTCTGCAATCTGCTTTACCAACCGTCGTAAGACCGGCCTAACGATTCTATTGTCTTTATTGGTCATAACATTTGTTCCGACCTTAATAACAATTCTCTCTTTATACATCTTATTTTTCTTTTCCTAGTTCTACTGCACGATTAAAGGCGGCAAAAGCGGCATCTTTAATCAGTTCGTTAACATTGTTGTCTTCCATGGAGTCTAAAGCGGCACGGGTCGTACCTCCCTTTGATGCTACTCTTTCCATCCACGAATTCGGCGATAGATCGTTTTGGTTAAAGAGTTCGATCGCCCCAGTGAACGTTTGCCCCACCAAAACTTTGGAATCGTTTTTCGAAAAGCCCATCTGCAATGCAGCTTCCATCATACTCTGCATAAAATAGAACACATAGGCGGGGCCACTACCGGAAATACCCGTTGAGGCATCGATAAATTTCTCGCTGCTGACCAGCATCGATTTTCCTGTAGTATCCAACAGACTTTCAATAGTCAGCAGTTCGATACGTGAAACTTCGGGGGAAGCGACATACGAAGTGAGTCCTTTACCGATTTTTGCCGGCAAATTGGGCATGGCCCTAACGACCTTGTCAAGATTGCTCCACCCCTTTATGGAATCGATGGTAACCCCCGCCATAATCGAAATAATCAATTGTTGGGGTTTGACCATTGGACTGATTTTTTTTAGCAGTGCTTCGGCGTGATATGGTTTCACTGCAAGAAAGATAATATCGGCTTCGGGCACACAGTCTCCCAAATGCTCATGGGCATCGAAATGGGAAATTTGATGCAGTTCTTCCAGTTTTTCTGCGGAAGTGTCCAACACCATAATATTCCTTTTTTTTAGCAGTTTTGATTTTGTCATGCCTTCGGCATAGGTAAGCCCCATATTTCCGGCCCCTATAACAAGTACTTTCATAATGATTCTTTATAAATCAGATGTAATTGGCCACATCCGATATTAATATTTAAGAAAATTCGTGCGTCCTTGATTTTACGAAAGGGTATTTTCATACCACCCTTCCCCCTACCTAAAAACATCTTGAAACCATTTGATGCGGGGTAGGTATTCAACCGACTTTTAAAAAGATTTTTAAGGCTTAACAATCGCTCGGACACGATAAAATTGTGGTTGATAGATTAGATAAAAAGTGCGCAGTCTGCACAATCTTTTACTTCACCGTAATAGGTTTCCCGATATTTATGAAGGGTTCGTATCGGCAAGCCGAAAAGGCATTGTTTTATGTACGTGACTCTTGTGGTTAGATGCCCCATATTTTTGCTATAGCGTTTTTCTGTTTTCGTTTTTCTCTTAATTCGTAAAAATTGCATAAAATTTGTTTGGACAAAACATAAGATATCACGACCCAAAACCAAGAAAATGATGTTAACATTTTGTTATTTTGGGATAGCAGGGCTACTATAACGTTTTAGAGAAGACCTTTTTGGCAGGCAAACGTATTTAGCAAGGGAGAATCCCTTACATTGGCCCGTTCCTTTTTACAAAACCAAGGACGTCTTCACCGGTCAATTGTTCAACCTGGGCCGTAATTTTTTCGATGGGCCAATCCCACCATTTTAACAGCAAGAGTTGCTTGATCTCGACTTCCGAAAAGCGTTTGCGAATCAATGTAGCAGGATTGCCACCCACAATGGTGTAGGGAGCTACATTTTTCGTAACCACGCTATGGCTGGCGATAATAGCTCCATCCCCTATTGTTATACCTGGTATAATGGTAGCCTTATAGCCCACCCAAACATCATTACCAATAATCGTATCGCCTTTTGAAGGATATGATTTGCCACGCATGGCATGCTGCCAATCTTTGCCGAAAATCGCAAATGGGTACGAAGAAACCGAACGGCTTAGGTGATTTGCGCCGTTCATAATAAAAGTTACATCGGAAGCAATCATACAAAACTTGCCAATAACCAGCTTGTCTCCGACAAAATCGAAGTGGTACTTGACATTTCTCTCAAAATTGGCGACATCCTCAAAATCATCGTAATAGGTGTAATCGCCAACCTCGATATTCGGGTTTTTGACAATATGCTTTAAAAAGCAAAGCCGGTTATAATTTTCTAGGGGAAACGGTTCGTTTTTGTCAGGTATGTTCATCTGCACAAGATTCAGTCAAAAAATATTCCCCAACTATAGCATGGGTATTATGTAAGGAGAAAAGATAATTGCCTCAAGATAAATAAATTTCTAGAAGTATATCTCCCGTTCCCAAACGCCTATCGCCTAAGACTTGTAATAAGACCATTTTTGATTACCCCGTCCCTCTTTTCTTTATCACATCCATCTCCTTTTGAAAAAACAACGACAATCGCTGACCGCCACACCGCGGGGCAATGGCATCAGCTGCCATAAAAGTCAAAAAGAATTCGATCGGACCATAGGTTTTGGGGGAGGTAAAGGTACGCACCGCCCATAAAGTCAATTTTCGAATCCAATGGGGCAGATGAACAATGTTTATGGGCTTACCACAGGCCAATAAGGCCATTTGACCCACCTCGTTATGGGTTAAAATATCGGGACCTCCGGCTGCAATTTCCGTTTTTGCACTTTCAATGGCATCAACACAAACGACCGCAAGATCTTTACCGTGAATCGGATTAATTTTCTGGCTTCCATTACCGAATAAATAGACGCTACCCTTCTCCGCCATTTTTAAAAAATCGCGCATATCGGAAAAGAATCCATTGGGTCGTATTACGGTATAATCCAATCCAGAGCACTTCAATGCATCGACAAAGGCTTCCTTTGCTTCCAACATTTTAAGGTCTCGGTGCAAAGGACCATTGATTACCGAGATGTAAATAAACTTCTTGACCCCTGCCTTTTTGGCTTCCTCCAATAAATTTATATTCGCCTGATAATCGACATCCATATAACTCAACCCCTCTTTTTGCCGCGTTATACCCACCGTAGAAATCACGGTTGCCACGTCATCAAATTGTCCGTTTAGCGTTTCGCGTCGGGTAACCTCACCTTGAACGACCTCAACACTATCAGAAGCCAAATCGGCTACCATATCTATATTTCGCACAATCAATTTGACCGAAATACTTCTAGCAATCAATTCTTTGGCAATAAAACCTCCCAAATAGCCCGTTGCGCCCGCCAATAAGACGGTTCCGTTATTCTTCATTGTTTCTACCCTTTGTTTTTGATAGTTTTTTTAGCTGCGAGAGTACTTGAATCATAAATACCACATGCTTTTTTTGGTAGGCGATTTGATTAAAGGTCCCTGTGAGATAAACATCCATTTCGGGACAGTAATACATAAACGCCCCCGATGAGCCCGAATGTCCGATAAGCGTATACCTGTGGAGTAAAGGATATAATTTCTTTAACTCAAATTTGCGCAAACCAAAGCCATACTTTAAGCCAAACGATTCTTTCGTCCATTTTTGCATCTGTCGTAAACTGTTTTTAGAAAGCAAAGCACCTTCGTTTAACCCTTTATGAAATTTTAAAAGGTCTATTGACGTAGTCACCAATCCGCCACCGGCCCAATCGGCACTTAAGCTTTTGAAGTGGCCAACTTCAATATCATCAACATAAAACTCAGCCACCGCACCCGTCGTAGCCGTATCAATAGGTTTCGAATGAAGGTTCATATAGGTATGTTCCATCTTCAAGGGTTCAATGATTTTTTCAAAAAGTACTTCGTGCAAAGGCTTGCCAGTCAATTCCTCGATCAACAGGCCCAGCAACACATATTCAGTATCGGAATAATGATAGCCCGTTCCTGGAGGAAAATGGGGCGATAATTTCGATTTGGCAAAACTGATGGTCTCTTTCGGAGTCCAGATTCTATCGGTATCAGCGAACAGCAATTCCATAAACGTAGGGCCGTTTTTGGGTGCATCCTCAAAATAATCAGGAATGCCCGAGGTATGCTGTAGCAATTGCTTGATACGTACTTCAGTAGAATAATCGACGCCCTTATATACGTGTATTCGATCTATAATATCAAAAGAAAGGTATTCGGCCAATCGGTCGTCTACATCCAACTTACCCGCTTCCTGCAGTTGCATTATCAATGTTGCCGTAAAAGTTTTGGCAATGCTTGTTGAAAGAAACGGATTTTTTACACTTACGGGAGTACCGTCACCAAAGCTTCCGCCAACATGGTGCCATTCGATATTCAGTTTATCGGAATATACGGTCAAAAAAGCATTGTGAACATTTTTGCGTTGTAACTCGTTTTTAAACAAAGAGTCTATTTTGTGCTGGGCCCTTTCTTTTTGTTGGCCATATGATAAACTACCGCTAAATAAGGTAAATAGCATAATAATGACATTTTTAAAGTTCATGATACTGTAATTCTATAAATGGTTTTGTGCTGATTCGACTAAGACGTTATTATTTGTTGCGGCGTCCGAGTTTTTCGACTTTATGTAGCCAATCTTGTCGGAATTTATCGGTAGACAAACGTATGGGTCCGATGGCCGTAATCTTAACTTTTTTGACGCCAACGAACTGCAGTGTCAGTTTCTTCATGGCTTTGTGGCTCGGATTACCATAGACCCACTTATAATACCACGTTGGCTGATCCATGGTACAGATCAATCGTGCCGTTTTTCCCGAAAGGTATTTGTCCCACCAGACAGAACCTTCACGTTTTTTAAAGGCAAATCCGGGGAGAAAGACCCTATCGATAAAGCCTTTCATCAATGCTGGAACCGAGCCCCACCAAACCGGATAAACCCAGACCAAATGCTCTGCCCATTTTATTTTTTCTTGCGCATCGCGCAAGTCAGGTTCGAGCTCCATTCTTTTTCGATACCCAAACTTCAGGTTCGGATCGAAATGTAGATCAGCTATTCTCAGTGCTTTTACTTCAGCTCCAGAGGTAATGGCACCGGCCTTATATACTTCGAAAATGCTGTGATTGAAACTTTCTTTATCAGGATGTCCGTTAATAATCAGAATTTTTTTCATTGTATTCATTATAAGTTCGTAGTAAAGTCGGTGCGTCGCTCTTTGAAACTAAAATACTGCTTAAAATCTTTTTATTCCTAGTAGTTGGATTCTAAAAACTGTGCCACACCGTTGGCTACTTTCTCCTTAACCTTGGCAAAATTTTCATAGTTACCACTAAAGGAAGCGTCCATATTCGATAGAAAAAGAAAACCCGAGTTTCCATCTACTGCAATTTCGAGGTGGGTAGAAATTCCAAAGCTATTTCCCCCGTGCATAACCTTACCGTCTTTAAGATACCAGAACATGGCTTGATTTTCGGCAAAATCTTGGGGCACTTTACCAGCGGCCAGTTTCGCATTGAAAAGTGAGTCATAGCCCGCTTCGGAAAACAATGCGGTAGACGCTCCTTTTAATCCATTAGCCATATCCAACAAGTATTTACCCATATCTTCATTCGTGGTATATATACTTCCTTCGGGATAGGAATCATTGGCGTACATCGGAAGCGGAGTCTGGTCATTGACATACAGGGTTGCCATATTTGCCAGATTCACTTCTGAAATATCATACGTGGATCTATTCATTTGTAAGGGCTGTAATACATTTTCCTTTACATAATCGTCAAATGATTTGCCCGTTGCCACTTCAATGACAAGCCCCATTAATCCCGTGGCTAAATTAGAATAGGCCCAGGTGCTTCCTACAGCCGTATCGGCAAAATTATTTGAATCGTACAAATCGCCGTCTTCCAGAAAATACTCCGCTAAATATTCATCCAAAGCGTAGGCTTCCCGTTGCTCGATACCGAGCTCGTTCATTAAAAGTCGTGCCCCTTCAGTAGCCATATTTTGCCCAGGAAGTATATGATAATTAGTGGCTATATACGTAGTCGGATCATCTAAAAGCCCCGAAGTATGGGTAACCAAGTGTTTTATTTTAATACTGTCTTGAAGTCGTTTCGGATTTACTATGGCAACCGGCAAAATATCATTGATATGGGTTTCCATAGTAAAATACCCTTGCTCAATGGCTTTAACAACCGCAGCCCCCACAAAAGTCTTGCTTATCGAAGCAATGGAACTGACCGTTTGGTTGGTATACGCCACTTTATTTTCAAGGTTGGCATAGCCAAAAGCATCTTGATATACGATACTATTGTCTTTCACTACCGTAATGGCCAAACCGGGCACGTTGTTCGACTTTACGATATCTTCAAAATAATTATTTAGATCGGCCGCCGTCATCAAAGACCTTGGTTCGGGGTCAATCGGGTTATCATCGTCGCTCGAACATGAGGTCAAAGTCAAAAGTAGGGTCAACAGTAGTACTGTGGTAATTCTAGATAAAGTTGTCATTTTTAAATCGTTTTTAAAGTTTGTATTATTTATTTGGCAAAGATGATTTACGCATGCAAGCCAATCGTTCGGAATTATGAAGGCGAACCTCTCTTATGATTTTCAGAACCCTTTCAATCAATTGGAATTTTTGTTCAGGGCCAGTCGGTACCACCGCACCGAAAAAGACAGGGGTAGTTTCAATAAGAAAAGTGTCAATAGCAATCGCAAGGCACTGTTGAACCCGACCGGCAGCGTATGCAGCATGATGATACCGAGAAGGGATAGCGCAACACCAAGCGTCAATTGTTCACGGGATGCCTTAATACTATTCACAACAAAGGAAGACGCTACCGTAAAGCACGAAAAAGCCACTATACCTATCAGCAAATCAGGAAAGAGAATTGCCAAGAAAATTGGATGTAAAAAGTGCATCGAAAGTAGAAAAAATCTTCGTTGCGTATATTGTTCGTAGTACGTCTGGGTCGAATATGTGAAATTGGCCAGTACTCCCCCACCTAAATCATACGCCAGCGCAATAAGCGTCCATTTTTTCAATGATCCGAAGGCCATATCCTGAGACAAGAACAATACGACTCCCACGGTTACAAGTGCCATAAGATGTACACTTACAATGTCGAACCAATTCGATTTTTGGCCATGAATCTCACGTAAAAATTTCGGAATGTGTACTGTATTTTGCATTGTAAATATTTTTAAGGTTAGATTATTTTATCCCTTTAATCAATAAATAGAGACAGAGTGAAAGCTCCCCGAGATCAGCAGGGGCAGTAATAAAGTCGACCAGGATTTCTTGACTTTCCGGAAAAAGAAAATACAGCAGGAAGTCGGTCAAGTACCCAAAACAGCCAACCATTAAAAAAATTCCGATAATTTTAGGAAACAGCCCTGATTTGAACACCAGATACCCCAGGGGCAGCAACCAGAAACCAAAAAACAGTTGGGCTATATGATACCCTTTGGTGTGCATCTCTAAATAGAACAACACCCAATGTTGTAGTTGTGTTTCTGTTAGCACCATGCTGTTTTCGTTCAACAGCAATAATGGCGCATAATGGTTCAACATATTGATGCACATGATAGCCACGGCGATTGCGACACTAAGCACCATAGTTGCGGCTGCAAACCTATTTATACGCTTCAGCAATTGAAAGAGCGCCAATGGCAACAAAAAATAGGTCAGTTGCATTAGCAGATCTGCCATAAATCCCAGTCGAAACAGGAATTCGTTTTTAATAATATTGGTAACGACATGACGCCCATCGGCTCCATCGATTATTATGGTGCGTACATATTTTTCGGCGAAAACGCCACAGATGATAACAAGAAGGTAGAGAACACCCGCTACCCTTGCGATTCTTTTATCGGTAAACATCATGTATTTGCTTTAAGAATTCCGGTAGATTGGGCCGAATAGTCGGCCCTCACCAGTTGTTAAGTAAATTGTATTTTAACAAGGCATGCTGCCCTTATCGCGGGGAATTTTCCAATTTGGCATCATAAGCTTCCCAAAAGGCCATATCGCGTTGTTTTCTTTTGGCCAACGGATTCGTTTTCCATTTTTTAGAAAGCAATAAGTTCATATTAAAATAACGGTTATACATATCGGTACCGTTTCCGATATCGACCATACCGTAGTGGTAGCGCAAGTCTAAAACCAATCGCGATTTTTTAAGCTTAAATTCATATCCTAGACCAAATTGCAGCCCAGCGTCCCAACGGCTATAGTTATTAGGGCCTGATCCGAATTCCATTTTCGTTTTACCGGCCGGCAATAGATCGTTTTCTTTGGTCTTTAAACGTCCTCCTATATTGTAACTCAACACAGGACCCGCATTCAAGTAAAGGTCACAGCGATGTAAACGTGCCAAAACCGGCATGTCTAAAGTATTGAACCGAATACGGGTATCTTGGCCGGTCAAGGGATTTTTGTTTTCCAATCGCCCCCCTTTCATCATGAAATAGAGTTCGGGCACTACCGAGAAATAGTCATTGATGCCTGCCTGAAAAGAGGCCCCCGCCTGCAACCCCCAATACCCTTTTTTAAAATCTTTTAGGGCTTTATTATTATCTCCATAACTGAGGCTGGTCGGTGTATAATTGATGACCACATCAAGATACGTTTCTTGGGCTATCGCTTTTGTTATAAAAAGCCCCATTATCATAAGCACTACTACTTGTTTTCGCATTTTTTAAGTTTTTTGATTGTTGTTGGGGCAAAGATGAAAATGGAGCGCCTATCAAACGCCCGTACTTATGTATCGGGACTTTTTTGATGAGATTTAGAACTAATTCATAAAGTCTGCGGAACAAAAGCTTTCCATAGCGTATCGAGAAGGACTATCCGACAATCTCAAAAGTGACGTATGCACAACTGTAGAATAGATAAGGCCTTCTAGAAAAAGGCCTAGCATGCATGATAATTCACCGATTATGATATGGAAGAGCCGTAAAAAAATTTACGATATACTTTTACGCATATTGGTTTTCACCCACTGTTTGGGTGTCATTCTTGTTTCCCGCTTAAAGAAGGTATTAAAAACGGTCTTTGAATTAAATCCGCTATCGTAGGCCAATCCGAGAAGGGTGATCGCCTTGTTTTCGGGCATTAGCGAAATTTTCTTAAAATGTTCAAGGCGGTAGGCATTCACAAAATCATTGAAGTTTTTTCCAATTTTTTCGTTTAGCAACCATGATAGCTTGTTCGGATGAATATCTACTTCTACCGCAAGATCCCTTAGTGAAATAGTAGGCCTAAGAAAAGGCTCATTCTCTACCATATGGCTTTTAAGAACCGTTAGAAATTGTTTGGATTCATCATCATCGAGAAGACTGGAACAATCTTTCTCCGGTGCTTCGACGGTCTGTAAATCGGAAAAGGCAAAAATTTGTTTTATCGCCTTTTGAAAACGTTCATGGGAATGTAACGGCCGAAGTAAGGGGTCAACCTGCAGTAGCGTCATGAGCGGCTCTCTACGTGCCACCCCTTTGTCAATAAGGTCTAATGCCGCATCAAAGTCCTTTAAATTTGTCTTGATATAAATGAGGAAGAAACATATTCTTTCACGGTGAACACTATCAAGCAAGACGTTCAAACGATCTATTTCCCCATTTTCAATACCTAGACTACTGAAAGCCAAAGCCCGCATGATCAATCGTTCGACATCACCGCCTTCAACATTGGGAATGGTTTCGGCCTTTTGCAAAATATACTCCGCTCTATTTTGTTTGATCAACGACAGGGCATAAATAGAATACCCCACCATAAACGAGGGATCCAGCTCAAAAGTCTTTTCCATAAAGCGGTTCGAAGCCTCGAATTCCTCCAACAAATAATGATAATATCCATAGAAATAATTATTCAAAGGAGCCAAAGGATCAAGTTGATAGGCGGTTTCTATGTGCTTATGGGCCAATTCAAATTTACCTTCTAAAGCGTGGGTTATAAATAATTTGTGGTGGGCATCGGCATACCCCGGCCTAAGCGCAATAGCTTTTCGTAGAAATTTTGCGGCATTTTTAAAGTCCCAATCAAGGTTGAGACTGTGCCAACCAAGAGAATGATAGGCCTCGGGCAAGTTATTATCCAATTCAAGGGCTTTGTCAAGATATGCTTTCCCAAGGGTCAGCGCTTCTTTTACGGGCATAAGACCTCCTGCCGCCATCATATTATACCCATAATGGATGTTGACATGTGCCAATGCGAAATCGGGCTGTTGCTGCACGACACCCTTAAGCATATCAATGGCCAACTTAATATTTTCGGTATTAAATTTATGTAGGTAATGTTTTGCCTTGAGGTAAATCTGATACTGGTCTACACTTATTTCAGGGCCCTGAATCAATTGCTCCCCTACTTCCAAATGGCCAAAATTCTCCCGCAAGTTATCGGCAATCAATAGGCTGATTTCATCCTGTAGCTCAAAAATATCAGCAAGGTTTCTATCAAAATTTTCAGCCCAAATGTGAAAACCATTGTCGGTACGCACCAATTGGGCTGAAATACGAACCCTTTCCTTTACCATGCGAACGCTACCCTCCAACAAAGTTTCAACACCTAGGGCATTGCCAATGATACGGGCATCCAAATGTTTTTTTCTATAAAAAAAGGAAGAGGTACGTGCGGTCACCTTTAATCCCGTAATCTTTGTCAGGGCATTGATAATCTCTTCTGTGATTCCATCAGCGAAATATTCGTTTTCATCGGCCCCGATATTTTCAAAGGGCAGAACGGCTATTGATGTTGCCTGAAATGGAATCACGAGCTACGGGTTGGTTTTGAATGTTAAAAATACTGGAAAAAAGATTCTAGGCAAGAAAAAACAGCAATAGCATTGGAATTCAAGAAGACCTTCATCTGACTGAAAGTGTTTATTTCTAGGGTTCAGAAACTATACCCAAATAACAAATCTTAAGAATGAAGTCTCAAAAGCACCATAAAAAAACAAAATATTCAAAAAAATCAAAAAAAACCAAGGGTATCGCAATTTTGGTTACGTCGTATTCATATAACACGTACTATGATTCCTGAAAAAATTGAAAAGTATATCATAAAATACCTCACAAAAACGGCCACTGCCGAAGAACTTGAGGAATTAGAGGCATGGATAGAAGACCCCTCGAACAAAAAACTTTTCGAGGCCTATGTTCAGCACCATTATGCGGTAAATATGGCCTTAAACAATTCGGACAGCGGCCCGACTAAAGCATATTTGACCCGTAAAATAAGGCAGAATAAACCCGTGTTGCATCGATTCAATCCGCAAATCTTCTTAAAATATGCGGCTGTCGCGATTCTATTCATAGCGCTAGGTTACCTCTTTTTTGAAAATTCGACCAAGCAACAACCTGAAATCTTAATCGACCCAAATCAGATTACCCTCGAATTAGACAACGGGCAAATTGAAGTTATAAGTGAAAATGGCCAGCGGAAAATAATAGATAGTGAAGGAAACGAGGTCGGTTCGCAGCAAGGCAATCAGCTGAGCTACAAAGAAAACGACAATCAGGCAACGCCCCAGTATAACCAACTGAATATTCCGAATGGCAAGCAATTCGAATTGGCCCTGTCCGATGGCACTATGGTTACCCTCAATTCTGGTTCTTCGATAAAATATCCGGTTCAATTCGCTGCTGACCAAAACCGTGAGGTGACCCTAAGCGGCGAAGCCTACTTCAAAGTGGCGAAAGACACCAACAACCCATTTATCGTCAGTGTAAATAATTTAAAAGTACGTGTTTTGGGAACTGAATTCAACCTTTCCGCCTATCCCGAAGATCGTGAAATCACCACTGTTTTAGTCGAGGGGCTGGTTGGTTTGTATAATCACAATACGTATGACCGGCAGACGGCGACGCTAATAGAACCAGGCTTCAAGGGTGTGTATAACGAATCAAATGATGTTTTTTCAGTCAATGAAGTAGATACAAACCTCTATACCAGTTGGAAAAATGGAAGGTTTGTTTTTAGACATGAGCAGTTCAAAAATATCATCAAAAAACTCGAGCGCAACTACAATATTACCATTATAAACAATAACCAAGAACTGGGCGAACAGTATTACAATGCCAGTTTCGATATGGAGGAAGATATGGAGCAAATTTTTACCTCTTTTCAAAAGAGTTACTCCTTTAACTACATTATTGATCAGAATACCGTAACCATAAACTAAACCGAAATAAGCGTATGAAATAAACCAAAAATACCCGTACAAAAACTCACAAAAAAACTGAAAGATGCGCGAACATCTTTCAGCAACTAAGGAGTGAGCAAATTAATACCCACTTAATAATCAATACAAAAATATGAAAATCCATCTCAAAATCGGGAGTAGGCTGACATGCCCTCCAGAATTTAGTTTAAAAATGAAATTAACCACATTCTTGCTGTTTATTGCCTTATTCAATATAAGGGCCAATAATTATGCACAGGGTACACGTATAACATTAGACCTGAACAAGGTTACTGTTGAGACGGTGTTGAATGAAATCGAATCAAATACCGAGTTTAAATTTCTGTACAACATTAAAGATGTTGACATCAACAGAATTGTCACGGTGAAGGTTAAAAATGAAAAAATCAAAAATATACTCCACAGCATTTTTACCAAAGAATCGTATGAGGTATCGGGGAAACATATAATTATCAGGTCTAAAAAGGAAAGGGTGCCCGCGAAGATTCCCGAGAAAGCCCTAGCTCCACAAGAAATTGAAGTTTCGGGGACCGTCAAAGATACCGACGGTGAAATTTTACCCGGAGTAAATATCATTATTAAAGGAACAAACAAAGGTATTGTTTCTGATTTCGATGGTAATTTCAGCATTGAAGTACCGAATACAATGGCGGTTCTTGTTTTCTCTTACATAGGAATGGAGACCAAAGAAATAGTCGTTGGCAACCAGACGGTTTTAAATGTCGCTTTGGTTCCTTCTGCCCAGAAAATGGATGAAGTTGTAGTCACTGCTTTGGGTATGAAAAGAGAAAAAAGAGCCCTGGGCTATTCGGTCGGGGAAGTTGATAGTGAAAAAATAAACTTGGTACCCCAAGAAAATGCTTTGGCAGGTTTGTCGAGTAGGGTTTCGGGGCTGGACATTCGAAGATCAGGTAACGACTTAAATGCCGAAACCCATGTTTATATCAGGGGTAGAACATCCTTGGCCGGAAATGATGAACCCTTGGTTGTCGTTGATGGCTCTCCCGTTGGAAGCACTGCAGTTTTAAATGATATCAGTGCCGTGAACATCCAAAGTGTTTCGATACTAAAAGGGGCAAGTGCCGCGGCACTTTACGGTTCAAGGGCCGGTAACGGCGTAATTCTCGTTACTACTAAATCTGGAGAGGGACTTAAAAAGGGAATTGGCGTTTCTTTTACCACCAGTTCAACACTCAATACTCCCTATAAATATTTTGAAACCCAGAACAGATTTACCAACGGACAAAGAGGTATTTTCGATGAAGCCACTTGGCAGCATTGGTACGGTCCTGAAGAAGGTGGCTCTGCGGTACAGTGGAACAGCAATGGAGAGGCAGTACCTTTAAAATTTTACCAGAACCCACAGAAAGATTATTTTAGAACAGGGTTTACCATAATCAATGATGCCAGTATTAGCGGAAATTATGACAAGGGGAACTTTCGGCTTGCCATATCCCATATGAAGGGAGAGGGCTATTCGCCAGGTACGGAACTTCAAAAGCTTGGTTTCCGTTTGAACACATCTTATAAAATAACGGATAATGTAACCGTTTCTACAAATATTAATTTTTCGAATCCTAACTCGGACCAAAATCCAGTCAGATATCTCAGTGGAGACAATCAATATTTTGATTTATTTAATATCGCTCCCCATATAAATATCAATGACCTAAAGGGAGATTATTGGGAATCACCGAACGTTGCCCAACGAAAAGTAACGGAGGGGTACAATAACCCTTGGTTTTCCGCCAATGAGCGAATAAATAAATTTGACCAGCTTAATGGTTTTGGAAATATTAAACTGGATTGGAAAATCACCTCAAATTTGAATGCTATGGCCCGCGTTGCCTATAGTGGTAATACAAATAAGGAGGAAACTTTAAAACCATGGTCTTTTCAGGGGTTTGGTGGGGGCACCACAAAACCTTTTGGGGCCTATAACCTTGATAATAGCAGTTCTAGGGAGACTAACGTCGATGTTTTATTTTCTTATGATAAGAAAATTGGAGATTTCCGTATTTCTCCTTCTGTAGGTGGAAATATAATGAAGAGCAATATTTCTACATATAATTCCGGAGGAGACAATTTGGTACTGCCAGGGCTGTTTACACTTTCCAATGTTACCAGGGGGGGACTCGATTATAGAAGTGGTTCTTTTAAAAAGGCAGTTTACAGCGTTTATGGAATGGCCACAATGAGCTATAAAAACATGCTTTTTCTAGACTTAACCGCACGTAACGATTGGTCAAGCACCCTTCCTAAAGAGAACAGCTCCTACTTTTACCCTTCCGCTTCCGGAAGTGTTCTAGTTTCCGAAATGTTCCAAATGCCATCTTGGATTTCGTTACTTAAATTACGCTCTGGATGGGCTCAGGTAGGAAAAGACACTGATCCTTATTTGATCCACCCAACTTTATCCCAAGGATTTTGGGGCGATGATTTTACCTATACCCTTCCGAGTAGTATGCCAAACACCAAGCTAAAACCAGAGATAGCTACTTCCTATGAAGTGGGTGCGGATCTAGGATTTTTTCAAGGTAGATTAGGACTGGAGGGCACTTACTACAAGACCCAAAACAAAAACCAGATTTTAAATGTGAATGTCTCTCCACTTACCGGGTATACCAGTACCACCATTAATGCAGGGAATGTAGAAAATTACGGGGTAGAATTCGGGTTGAATATGATTCCTATTAGAACGGAAGATTTTGAATGGAACATGAACTTTAATTTTACCACACAGGAAAGTAAATTGGTGGAATTGGTTGACGGTATTGACCGGGTAAATTTTGGAGGAGGAACCGATGGTGGTGCTTTTACCAAGGTTGGAGGAATCATTGGGGATATGTATTCCCCTTATATAAAAAAGGTAGAGGAAGGTGAGTATGCGGGATGGAATATATTGGATTCCAATGGCAGATGGGAAGTTGACAGAGCTCAGGAAAACCAAATTAAGATGGGAAATTTTAACAATGATTTCGCTGTTGGTTTGAACACCTCTATTCGATATAAAAACTTTACCCTATCCGCAAGTTTCGATTGGAGACAGGGTGGAGATTTCTACTCCGAATCTATGAAACGTATGGCACGTTCAGGAAAAATCGAGGACTGGCAAAATGGAATCAGCTCAAGTACCTATTCCGGTATCCTAGATGCTAATTCATATTCTGATGGCGCAGCGTTGGCCAATGAAATCAAATCAAATCCTATTTACAGAGACAACGATGTTTGGGTTGGAGGAAGAAATGAAGAATTAGGGGGATTTGAATTTAACGGCAATTACAACGGTGCTTTTTTCCCTGGTGTAATAGACAATGGTGATGGTACATATACGGAAAATTTTGGGGATGAAGGCACCATATTATTTGACGCCTATAGAGTAGTAGAGTCTAGCGGTAGTTTTTGGAGAACTGGCTATGCATTCTTGTACGACGCATCTTTTGTTAAGTTAAGGGACATTACCATGACTTACGCATTTCCCGCTGAAGCCGCCAAGTTTATTTCGGCAGATAATGTATCGATATCCGTATTTGCTAAAAACATCATGCTTTGGACCGCAGCCGGGATCGGAATCGACCCTGAGCTTGCTTATGACCAAGGAGCCCAAGGGTTTGAAGAATGGAATGTGGCCCCATGGACCGCTCCTATAGGCCTTCGATTAAATATAAGTTTCTAAAAAAAATAAAGATGACTAAAATAAAGAATAATATAATTGCACTGTTACTGCCCATGGTAGTACTTTTTGCAACATCGTGCTCTGAATCTTTGGAGGAGATAAATGTAAGCCCCAATAGTTTACCAGATACTGAGATAGACATTAAATTTGTGATGACAGGTATTTTCGCCCAATCTGCTACAATTACTTCAGATATTACCATGAGTGGTGGTGAGTTATCTGGAGCAACCCAATACTTGCAACGAGATTTTACAAGTTTTGAAGAGAATAATTATGATTGGGGACCCAAGAGTTTTGCTTCTTTCTATCAGCCTATAAAAGATAGCAGTTATATCTTCGATCGGGCAGGTGAGGAAAAGACGGGAAAGACAAAAGATTACTATCAGGGGGTTGCTTTAATCATGAAATCTTTTTGGTTTGGCTATTTAACCTCTGCTTTCGGGGATCTGCCTTATACGAATGCCCTACAAGCGGAAAAAGGGGGAGATGATTTTTTTAAACCCGTATATGATGATCAACTGACCATTTTTAAGGGAATATTAAACGATCTTGAACAAGCAAATACCCTTTTAAATGGTGCAGGGGTTATACAGGAAGCAGTAGATGCAGACCTTATTTATCATGGTGATGCCTTAAAGTGGCGTAAATTTGCCAATTCGTTGCGCCTTAGATATTACATGCGTTTATCAGAAAAGGAAGGTATCGATATTAATCCGGCCCAAGAGATTGCCGCTATCGTTGGTAATAGTGGGGAATATCCTATTTTAGTAAACAATGACGACAATGCGTCCATTGCATTTGTTGGCACGAATAGTGACAACAGTTGGTACGGAGGCCCCTTAAGAAGTAGTAACCGTTCTGAGTTTTATCGTAGAAAACCCTCAGCTACCATTGTTGATGATCTAACCGCCTTAGGCGACCCTAGACTAACGTCTTGGGTAAGGCCAGTGGATGTGCAACTTATGGAGGGAGCAACCAATGAAATTGTAGAAGAAAATGGGGCATTAATACGCTATACTACAGAAGATATAGATGCGAGGAACAATGATGCAGATAAGGAGAATGATATAAACACAGCTCTTTTTGTTGGTTTGCCAATTGCCTTAACGGATCCGAACCAATTTCCGGTATTGTCAGATGGCATCAATGCCAATGAGGTAATTGCGTCACTAGATGAAAGCGTCTATCTTGCTGCGGCATCTAACCCACATACTTCGTATCTAGCAGATATGTATGCAGAGGATGCCAATCCAATGGTAAAGGCAGTACTAATGAATGCTGCCGAGGTACAATTTATTTTGGCTGAGGCAGGTGTCCGTGGTTGGGTATCCAATAGTGCCTTAGACTATTACAATAATGGTATTCAATTGTCAATGGGGCAGTATGGAATTTCCGACGGAGATCCATCTGCGGTATATGATAAAGAGAACAACACCCTTATACCTTTTGACCAAGGAGTGTATATGGCACAGGCGCAACAGATCTTTAATGATGCCACAGATAAAATGGAGCCTATAATGCACCAAAAATGGATTTCTCAATGGTTTACACCAGAATCTTGGTTCGATTGGCGTAGAACGGGACTCCCAAATTTAAACGTCAACATTATATCTGGGTCCAAAGGGCAAGCAACGCCACTGAGATTTGGGATAGACGACCCTTTTAATGAAGATAATATGTTGCAAGCCATTAGCAAACTACAGCCTGCTGAAAATGATCAGTGGTCTAAAATGTGGCTACTGCAATAAGTTAGTATTCTGAAGTTGATACACTTATCTCCAAGCTTGGGCGCGAAAAATGTCCGGGTTTGGAGATTTTTTTTAACGTTTTGTGGCAGACCAAGCGCTTTTGAAACAATAACAACGTTAAATTAATATGCTATTTTTTTGCTTTAGCTCCGGGTGTTATCGACGGATCAGTGAATGAAACAACAGCAGCAAGTTTGAAGTTTTAACTTTGGCCTGGGTATTCTTCCTAATAATGGTGTAAGCATTTGTAATATGACCTTCTACCGACTTGATAGAAATATTCAAATGTTCAGCAATTTCAGAATTGGTCAGCCCTTCTTGCTTACTCAATAAAAAGACTTGCTTGCACTTGGTAGGCAACCGTTCGACTTCCTTTTTTATCGAAGCAATCTTATGTTCTACTAATTTGGTATTGCCATCATCCATGACAGCAGCGTTTAGGGCATCCCAATACACTTGGTTCAAGGCCGAAGATGACTGGTCTTTTCTAAGACCGTCTACAAACTCATTGTAAACAGACCGGTACAAAAAGCCCTTAAGCGATTTCTTGATCTTTAAATTTTTACGCAGCTCCCATATGCGCAAAAACACATTCTGAACTATGTCTTGAGAAACAGCATAATCGTTTGTCAGACTATAGGCATAAACCAGCAGCTTTCTATAATAGGTATCTACCAACAGCAAATACGCCTCTTCGTCACCCTCAATAAGTTTTTCTAATAAATTGGGGGCTTTAGGGTTGATGTCGGTCATTATAGGAAACTTGTTCTTTCTGGGCATAAAATTACTGCAAGGAACTTAAAACCATCATATTTACTGTTACTTCATTATTACCTCATTGTTACCATTTCAATAGCATATCAACAATCAACTGAGAAACCATGTGTAGCACTTTAAAAGGATAGCCACCGAACAGCATGCTTAAATTTATAAAAATATATTTTAAACAAAGTAAGTGCTCTGTTTTTTTGGATATAATAAATAGTTCCTACAGAATTTACGATATATGCATTGTAGGAATATCATTGTACACATATCACCTATTGAACAAACTGCCTTACGGAAATTCAATTATCGAACAAGAGCTTGCATAATAGTGTATCGAACCTCGGTTTATGGGCCGGCCTTCCCATACTTAAGCCCCCTTCTATTTGTGCTGAATAGTAAATAATTCGAAGTTCGCCAACTTACCCCTTAACTCGGTCTTGCCCAGAGATCGCAGTTGAAACTCTGGTTCAAGTGGCAAATTTTGTACGAGACTGTCAGAAATTAAAAGTTCTACTTGATAGGCGTTGCATAGTTCCTGAATTCTGGCGGTCGTATTCAGAACATCACCGGTAAAAATGATTTCCTTTTTAAGAACACCGATTTCACCAGTTGTTACTTTCCCAAAGTGTAGCCCCGCTTTAAAAGTTGGTGAGACACCAAAAGTCGAGGTATACCATGCCTTCCGTTTACTTAGGCTCTCCTTCATGGCAAAAAAACAGTTAACACAATTGTTGTTCAAAATACCATCCTCATATTTCCATGAAATAACAATTTCATCCCCGACATATTGGTAGACTTCCCCGGAAGATCGAATGATCGCTTCCGAGAAATCGGAATAATATTCCTTTAGCAATTCAAAATATTTGATGTGTCCCAATCGCTCGGCAATGGTCGTCGATGATTTCATGTCCAGGAACATAAATATTCTTTTTTCCTCGGTGGGAGTATGATATTTTCCGGTAAAGAAATTCATCAATACTCCATGGCCCAAATTTTCACTTATTTCTGCATAAAAAAGACTTAAAAACAAACTAAACGCCACGGAAACCAAGGTGCTTAAAAAATCGATACTGATCAAAAAGCTTGAAAGCTTGTTCAGAACACTGGCATCAAAAGGCGATTTATGCAATTCTATACTCGCCGCAAGCGGGTAGATTACAATTATGACCACAACCAGAAAGAGGGTATAAAAGCCTACTTTATATAAAATTTTCTGCGAAAAACTATTCTTACCAAAAAGATTGCCCAACCATAACACCTCGATTGCCCCAACGATCAGCCCAACACAAGTCACAGATATACTGGCAAAAATAAAAACTTCCAAGGTCACGGAAATCGCAGAAGTCGGGTTTAAATTTCGATTTAGGGTGGCGGCCTCTTGCACAAATAAAAGAATCCAACCAACAAAAAGCCAAATCACTCCGAAGGGAATAATACGCGAGATGTTTCTTTTGCCTTTTGGGGTAAGCCTTCCCATTTAACGTTATAATTCTATACCATTAGCCAATTCTAAAATTAAGCTCTTTTTTTAACAAATGCCCAAAAGCGATTCAAACTAATTGTATTTTAGAGCCAGGCAAAGTTGAATTCTTAAACATCCTACCAAACCCAAACTTCGTTGTAGTCGCTCAAAATCAGTTCATGAAAAGTCAAAAAAACCGTCGTATTTCAGCCATCATGTTTACTGATATCGTGGGATATACCGCCTTGATGCAACATGACGAAAATAAGGCCGCCACCACCAGGGCCATACATCGGAAAGCATTTAAAAAGTATCATGAAATTTATCAAGGGGAAATTTTACAATATTTTGGTGATGGTACTTTAAGTATTTTTAAGAGCGGTGTTCAGGCTGTTGAATGTGCCATTGCGTTACAACAATCCCTACGGAAAGAACCTTCGGTACCGTTGCGTATTGGAATTGATATGGGCGACATTGTCTTTGATGGCACCGAAGTTTACGGAGATAGTGTCAACCGGGCATCGCGCATCGAAAACTTAGGTTGTACGGGTGCGATTCTGCTATCTGGAAAATTGAACGACGAGCTCGAAAACCAAGGTCAGCTCAAAACAAAATCCCTAGGAAATTTTAACTTAAAAAATGTAGCCAAGCCCGTTGAAATCTTTGCCGTTGTTCATCACGGCATCAAAACGCCGACGACATTCGAACTTCAGGGAACACCCCGGAAACAAAATAAGTCGATTGCCGTATTGCCATTCGTAAATATGAGTTCTAACGTCGAGAACGAATATTTTAGTGATGGAATGACCGAAGAAATTATCAATGCCTTAGCAAAGATCAAAGGTCTCAAAGTAACCTCGCGTACCTCTTCCTTCCATTTTAAAAATCAGAATCTATCGATTTCTAAAATTGGTCAGGCATTGAATGTTTCTACTATTTTAGAAGGTAGCGTTCGCCTTTCAGGAAATAAAATGCGTATTACGGCACAATTGATCGATGTTCAGGCCGATTTTCATTTTTGGTCCGAAACCTTTGATCGCGCTATCAATGATGTTTTTTCCGTTCAAGACGAAGTGAGTCTGTTAATTGCCGATAAATTACGCGAACATATAGGGCATTTTGACATAGCCGATCAGCTGGTCGATTCTCTAGAAGTTCCCGTCGAAATATATAAGAAGTATTTAAGGGGGCGCTATTATTTGATGAAATTAAACCTTCCCGATACCGAAAAAAGTATTTCCATATTCTCTGAAATTATTCAGGAACAGCCAAACTTTGCGCTGCCTTATTTAGATATTAACCAAGGATATGCATTTTTAGGTACCATGGGACTGTTGCCCGCCCAAGAATCTTTTACCAAGGCAAGGCCTTTTCTTGAGAAGGCACTCGAACTAGATGAAAATTCACCAAAATCACAATTGAATCTCGCTTGGATAAGTTGTTGGCAAAATTGGGATTTAAATGGGGCTTATCGCCATTTGAACAATGCTATGGAAAAAGGTTCTTCCGATGAAATTTACCTGACCATGTCAAACACACTTACGCTTGAAGGAAAGTTGAAGGCAGCCCTGAATTATATCGACAAAGCACTGGAGCTTGATCCTTTTTCGGCAATGAACCTACACTACAAAGGTTTTTTGTACTATTTAATGGAGCAGTATGAAAAAGCCGTTCCCTTTTTTGAAAAAGCACTAAGCCTAAAACCCAATTTACCTTTTCCACCCTTATACCTGGGAACAATTTTAGTTTTGCAGGGAAAGCCTTCGGAAGGATTATCCTACTTCCAGAATCTTCCGAGTCTAGGACATGGAAATTTGACAAAATTGGGAGGAACTACCTTGGCTTACATTGGTCTGAACGAAACGGCAAAAATAGAAGAAGGCATTACGGAACTACGGGCGGCACTGCAAACCGATGCTATGGGAAGCGCACTATTCTTTCTAATTCTATGCCATACCATGAAGGGCAACTATGAAGAGGCCTTTGAATTGATAGCAAAAGGTATAGAATATCGATTACCGAGAATTTTATTGCTGAACACAGAACCCATCTTAAAACCCCTGCGCTCTACCATACGCTTTCAAAAATTGATGCAACGCGTATTAGGAGACACTACGGCAACAAAAGATTCCGATAGGAAATACAAAAAATCGTTGTTGGGCAAGGAAGAACTGAAAAAATACAAGGCCCAATTAAGTAGCCTAATGTCTAAGGAAGCCCCTTTCTTAAACCCTGACCTTACCCTTCGCGATTTGGCCGAACTGCTACAAATTCCACCGAACTACTTATCACAATTGCTCAACGAGGGTTTTGACAAAAACTTTTCCGAATTTGTGAACTCGTACCGTCTTGAAATCTTTAAGAAAAAAGTGGCCACCCCATCTTTAAGGCATTTAACGATTTTGGCCTTGGCCTACGACAGTGGTTTTAACTCAAAGACCGTTTTCAATACTTACTTCAAAAAAGCTATGGGCATTACCCCTAGAACCTATTGGAAAAAAATGGGCAACTAAACCTTTGTACTCCAACCAATTCGTTCCAATTCTCAAACCCGAACGATTGGCGTTCTTCCGACTGCTACTTTTGAAGCAAATAAAAACGCCATAAATTCATGCAAGTATGACATTTCTTTTGTCCACAAGTGTAGTAATCAAATTAATCCTATTTCTGCTGGAACTGTTTTTCACCTTATCAGCATAACAATATCCTTGTCAACAACAATAATTTCAACCCGGAAATCTAAAACTATGGAAATTAAAAGTCCTAACATACGGCCTAATTTGTTGCGAGATCCAAAAAGCATCCGTAAATACGAAGAATTTAAAAATCTAATCTGCGCTTTACAGAAAAAAGGGCTTCCCGCTAGTATTAGCAACAAAATTAACCGTGAAATTGAAAAATTAAACTTGCTTTCAGATGCTGACATTGATCTAAAAAAGCAATTACGAAAAGCAAAAAACACCATATTGAATCTAGTTCGTTCAGAGTTACAAATGGTCACTAAACATCATTTTCAAAACCTTTGGGCAACCTATGGTGCCATGTCGGGTATTATTCACTCTGTTTTTTTCAAAATAATAGCATTGGAAGCCTCTTGGAATTCATTGGGCTTAGCGATATCAATGGGATTACTATTTGGGTGTTTGGCAGGCAATAACCGCGATAGACAAGCAAAAAGAAAAGGATTACAGTTAAACTTCTGAAATTAAAAAAATGAAAGCAATCATCATCACGAGATATGGATCGCCCGATGTTCTTAAACTTACGGAAATAGAAAAACCAACAGCTAAAGACAATGAGGTATTGCTAAAGGTAAAATCAGCAAGTGTCACCGCTGCCGATACCATGATGCGTAAAGGAAAGCCTTTATATGGTAGACTATTTATCGGTTTAAAAAAACCAAAGTATCCCATTATCGGAACCGGTTTTTCAGGAGTTATTGAAAAAATCGGACCTGCTGTCACCTCTTTTAAAGTGGGGGACGAAGTGTATGGGGAATCAATTTTCGGGGCCGGTACAAACGCCGAGTACCTATGTGTGCCCGAAGACGGCATGCTTGCGCCAAAACCAGAATATTTGACCCATGAAGAAGTTGCTTCGGTCTGTGACGGTCCACTCACTTCGTGGAATTTTTTAAAGGAGATAGCAAAAGTAAAAAAGGGTCAAAAAGTATTGGTATACGGGGCTTCCGGAAGTTTAGGAACCGCGGCAGTGCAATTGGCCAACCATTTAGGAGCCGAAGTTACTGGTGTATGCGGCACATCAAATATGGAAATGGTTCAATCGCTTGGTGCAGCATACATCATCGATTATACCCAAACTGACTTTACCAAGACCGAAAAAAGATATGATGTTATTTTTGATACAGTGGGAAAAACTTCTTTTTCAAAGTCTAAAAAAGTATTGGTCAACAAGGGAAGTTATCTTTCCCCTGTACTCGGGACACCCCTTCTCTTTCAGGTACTATGGACCTCCATATTCGGCACAAAAAAGGCGCTATTCTCTGCTACCGGTCTTAAAACTGAAAAAGAGCTTCGCAAGCTGTTTGATGAACTGAATGAACTTCTTGAAAGTCGACAGTTGAAGATGCTTATCGACAAGCGCTTTTCTTTGGAACAAGTGCCCGATGCACATCGGTATGTTGACACGGGGCGTAAAAAAGGAAATGTCGTCGTTCAAATAAGGTAAGATGGTATAAGCACTCTCCAGTTTTTTTACGTTATCTGTACATTGCTTTAACGGGTATTAATCTGAGTAAGGGCCGTACTTGCCAAATCGGTGAATTCCCCAATTTCCTCTCTAGCAAGCCGGCCAAAATAAGCCTCAGAACTGAATAATAAAATCAATCGTTATACAGAAAGATGTGTTAGAATCAACCAAATGATTGCTTTCGCATTTAAACACGGTCTTTCCGTTTATTTGAATTTGTTTCCCGATAAAATGTTATAACATGACGGGCGATAAATTCCTCGTCAAGTAATTGGTTATTCGGCAATATCATATGCAACCTGCCATCTATAGGATTTACAAAAACGGCACAGCCATTTCTGCAATTTCCGAAACGGAAAACAAAAGCCTTTATCCCTGCCAAAAAACCTTTCTGCAACGTTTTCTCAAATACATAAGCGGAGCATGACTTGCGAAAAACACATAACCTCCGTTTTGATTTCGGGCTTATGCTCCAATACATTTTTATTACCATTATGAGAAAAAATCGCATCTATTTTTTGCTAAATATTATAATCTGGCGGGTTGTATAGTACCCAGGCGTCGACCCCATACCAAAACAGCCGTTTGTGGGTTGCACAAAAGACGAAACGTTTTCTAGGCGAACATACTCCCAACCCATACGGGAATGCTCTGCAAGGATTTCGCCCAACTGCTCCGCCACATGATTGGTTGTTCCCTTGTTAGGGTTAATCGAAGTAATGAAAGGTAAAACCTTGTATTCCATTTTAAGAGTATATGTGCTTTGATTCTCTCCAACCTGAAAATTTGTTGCATTTCATATCGAACATGCCAAACCTAAGACCATTAAAACATAACTCCTTACGGAAATCCGTAATTGATCCCATTTTAATAAAACATCCTACATTCAAACACCTTTTTGGTACACGTATAAAATTTCAAAAGGAAGCCCCTACCCTATAAGACAAGGTGCCCCAAAAGAACAAACTCAGACACCCAAATAGCCTCTTATAGTTGAAATAGCACAAACCATATAAAAAGGCAGTATTTTAGACCCCTTGCAACACCCAAATGCAAAATATCGGGGTCCATGAAGTGATTAAAAAAATTAAAATGGCTAAGAATTTTTCAGGTATATTTCTAATAGGAATAATATGTGCTTTTCAAATTTCTTCACAGGCGACGGCCCAGACCAGTGCTAAAATTAAATTGACCGAGGGGAGACCAACATTGATCATCGACGGAGAAGCACATCCACCGTTTGCCTATATGTCGTACTTGGGGGAAGAGAAATATTATAACGAAGTCGCCGATGCCGGCATTCATCTATACAACATTCCAGCATATCTTGCCGACAGGGGAATCAATTCTACTTCGGGCATCGGCCCTTTTCGAAAACCCATTTGGATTGCCGAGAACCAATATGATTTTTCAAGCGTAATCGAAGATTTTGACAAAATCGTAACATCAGATCCCTATGCCAAGGTAATCGTTCGCCTCTATTTAGATCCGCCCTTGTGGTGGGAACGATTGCATCCTGAAGCTTCTGCCCAATTACCGGATGGAAGTACCTACCGACAATGCTTTTCTTCAGAAATATGGAAAGCTCAAACGGGGAAAGTGATAGAAGATTTTCTTGAATGGATTCAAGAATCCCCTTACGCAACTATTCTTGCAGGAATACATGTTGCAAGCGGGTTTACTGAAGAATGGTTCTACCATCCCAAACAATACCACGATCAAAATCCGGTACGTAGGGATGCATTTCGCCAATGGCTCCGCAACAAATACAAAAAGGTAACCGTCTTTCAAAAGACATGGAACGATACTGCCGTTACCTTTGAAACGGCACAATTGGCGAACATTGATGAAGCGGAAAAACGTAAAGAATGGCGAGATCCGAAAACAGAGCAGCACTACATCGACACTTTTCGTTTCCATACCGAAGTAATGACCGACAACATCGCCTATTTTTGCAAGATTGTCAAAGAAAAAAGTAAAGGCAAACTGTTAACAGGTGCCTTTTATGGGTATCACTATTTTGTGACCGACCCCAGAAGGGGCCATGGCGCCTTAGCTAAATTGCTAGACTGTCCCGACCTCGATTACCTATCGAGTCCGAATGCCTATAACCGAGTTCTAGGGGAAGATTGGCCAGCGATGGCAGCTATCAATTCGGTACGTTTACACGGTAAATTATGGCTTACCGAAAACGATACGCGCACTTCAATAACCACGCTTTTAAGAGACCGATCCCATGGTATTGCACCCCCTGGGCAATATGAGGACGGTGTGTGGTTGGGTCCAGAAGATATGGAAACATCGAAGTCATTTTTATGGAAAAACACGGCTCGAATGCTTGCCTTTGGTTACGGTGGTTGGTGGTTCGACATGTGGGGCGGTTGGTTCAGCGACCCTGAATTATTAAGCGTTCTGAAAAATACGCAACGGCTGCATTCCGACTACCTTCCAAAAAATATCGAAAGAATGACATCGGAAGTATTGGTTGTAGTAGATGAGGAACTCTCCTTTTGGGATGCGAGCTACGGTAGCCTTACCGAAAACATCCTTTCGAACCGCTACCCCCTGGCAAAGACCGGAACCTCGTACGATCTTTTTCTCCGCAGCGATTTGGGTGCCATTTCAATGAAAAAGTACAAGGTCGTCTGGCTTATGGGACTATTGCACTTGAATGCTGCAGAAGAAGCGCAGATTGCAGCATGGCAAAACCAGGGCATCACGGTCGTAAAGACCGATGCAAACGGAACAGAAATCTATAGTAATGACAATAAACCAGTGTTTCTTGATGGAAAACTAAAATGGTCAGCTGCCGACCTGCGTGAACTATGGAGAAAATCAGAGGTGCATATTTACAATGATACCAGCGATGTATTTTACATTGGAAACAATTGGCTGGGCATTCATACCATAAAAGGCGGGGAGCGCACCTTACGTTTCCCTTTCAAAGCGCAGATCATCGACCCCTTAAAAAACAAGGTGCTCGCCGACTCAACAAACACATTAAAGCTGAAGTTGCACCCAAAGTCGACTACCCTGTTACGAATACACCCATGATTGCCCACTTATCCCATAATTACAATCATCTCAGGGTTAACGAACAACCAGAACGGTTTAAAACACCACCATACTCTTTAAAAATCATAAATACCAGCGCTCTTACTTTCAGCACCCTTTTGGTTAAAGAAGCAAAAGTAAGTATCAGCCAATAATATTGCCAAACTTGATAGGCAATTACCTTCTGAAACGATAAGTGGGGTAATATTCTTTTAGTTTTTGCCTATATAATGGTGCTTCTAGAGTGAATATTATCGCACCTTTACAAGACTTTTGCTTTCTTTCTAACTGCTTTGGATCAAATTGTAAAGACAAAAACACTGTTGTAATTTATACCTTACGTCTTAGAAAGAAAATACTACGAAATATACGTAAATATCAAAAAAGTGTAGCCAGATGGTATAGAAAATTGTCAGCAAGCAACAAATTGGATAAGGAACTTAAAATAGAAGTACAATACCATGTCAGTTACATTATTTGAATTAGCTATTAAATAATAACCAAACTGAGTCATGTATAAAACCCGGAAATTTCCGGGTTTTATTGTTTCAAAGTCCTAACTCGTGTAAACCTCCTATATGCAATACTAAAATTTCAAAATACACAAAGATTGAGTCCATTGACCTTTTATGCGGTGTTGTCAAGGGTACCATGGCGCTTGACCATCGACCTTTTTCATTTTGGTTCTTTCTTTAATGACCCCACCGATTTTGATACCACAACACCATTTTTGTTTTTCATCCGCTTTATTACTCGCTATTACACACCCACATTTATTTTCTTGGCGGGCACTTCTGCATTCTTATATGGCAAAAAAAACGGGAGTTATTCCGATCGCTATTCTCCCGTGGTATTGATCTTTCTTGAAATTATTACCAACAACTTGATTAAGACCTTCGATTTCACCATTAGTCTTTAAATTTTTCAGGTAATCCGGGCCATTGGCTTCATTATGGTGTGCTTATCTTTTTTTACTTATTTGTCCAAAAAATAAATTCTCGTCGTTGGAATCCTATTGGTCACATTACACAACCTATCGGATGGAATTGTGATTCAGGCCAAAATTTTCAATCTATTCTTTGGTATTTACTGTATCAACTAAAGGTTCTGTTATCGATGTCGATCATATATCCCCTGCTACCTTGGATCGGCCTTATGGCCATGGGATATGTTTTCGGCACTCTTTAGGTGGTTGCGCTAACTGTAAAAAACATGGAACGCTATTGGACAATAGCGATTACGTTAGCCTACTTATCGTATTTTTACTAAGAAACAAAAAATCGCGATTGAAATAGCAGGCGGACATAAAATGGAATAGCCAAAAATTCAAATCTATACTACATGGGTACAACTTCATTCATTTTGCCACGAAACCCAAAATAGTTAGGTAAATATGAACCTTAACGGGCTCCCGATCTTGTCATAAAGTACATCTAAATAATGATATTATAAAGCCAATCGAAGCAAATGTTTTTGCGCCTTTCTGAATGCCTTAGGGGTTTGGCCAACGGCTTTTTTAAAGGTTTTGATAAAATAGGAATTATCATAAAAATTGAAGAAATGAGCTATTTCTTCACTACTCATATCAGTATATACCAGATATCGCTTTATTTCAATGATAAGCCTTTCGTTAATAAGCTCACTAACACTTTTACCAATTGCCTTTTTTGTAATACGGTTTAGGTTTTGTGGTGTCATATATAGCTGTGCTGCATACTCAACAACACTTCTATTATTTTTATACTGTTTATTGATCAGTGCTTCCAAGTTTTGAATATGCTGTGCGTCTACACTAATTTTTTCTTCATTAGATTTTTCGTAAAATCTAGAAAGCTTTACCAACATCAGCGTTAATAATGCCTCTAAGGCATCGTACTTTAAAATAGCATCGCTATAGTACTCTTTCTCCATTTCACGTAATAAAGCATGAAATAGTGGTTTATCCTCTTCTTGCAGTTCAACCACTGGACTACTTAAAAACCTGCTAAAAATAGGTAATGACTGTACCCATTGTTGTGCACCTGGTTTTAACAAAAAATCTTTTTGAAAGATGACTCCAATGCCATTTGTAAAACTACCTTTTGCCGTAACCACTTGCCCGGGACAGCAGAAATGGACTGAGTTTTTACATGGTTTATATGAGTTAAAATCTATATTTATTTCACCGTCGCCTTCTATAAAAAAATTGAGTCCATACATTACATTTCTAAACGGATTCCCACTTATCATGTAATCGGAAACATTTTCTGCTTTAAAAATTAAAAAACCAGGGTGATTCTTATTTTCCTTTATTCCGGTTTCTTTATGAAGTTCCGGCAAACCCATTTGTGGTATATCTTCCATAATTATGGTATAAATCTATCGAAATCTACCATTTTACAACAAAAAAACCATAATTCTATCTCATTATGTTCTAATAATACCATAAATGGGTTTATTATTACCATTTTACAGCGCGCGCTCTCACTTAATTTTGCACACTTAAAATTGAAAATCCCAAAATGACACTTAAATCGAAATTTAACATGAGAGATAAACACCTGTGGTTTGGACTAAAATATGTTTCAAGTGCTTTAATGCTTCTTATTGCTGTTAGTTGTGGTGCTGAAGAAAAGAAGGCAACCAACAAAGTAATCAAGGTAAACGTTGTGAATGTCGGTGTTGATCCAACTTCTACAAAAGCCCATATAGAATACAATGGTACAATAAAATCTAACGTAGCGATAAATTCAAGTTTTCAAGTGTCTGGTACGGTTTTAAGTGTTCCTGTGCGTATTGGTGATTTCGTAAAGAAAAATCAACTTATTGCACAAATAGACCCAACAATCTATACAAGTCAGTATGATCAACAACGAGCTCAAGAGCGATTGGCAAAAGAAAATTATGAGCGTATAAATAGTGTTTTCCAGAAAGGGAGTATTGCAGAAATTCGAATGTTAGAGGCACGTTCGCAATATGAACAAGCGCAAGCAGCGGTAAAAATGACCTATCAGAATGTACGCCATGCTAAATTATATGCACCTATGGACGGCTATGTAAGCGAAAAAATGATGGAAGCGGGTGATTTGGCGCAACCTGGGCAGCCAGTAATTGAATTGGTAAATATTAAGACGGTAAAAGCGGCACTTCCTATTCCCGATAATGAAATCAATAACATAGCTAAAGGAGACACTGCATCGGTCGTAATTCCTGCATTAGACAATATGGATATTTCCGGTACAGTTGATGAGATCTCTATACAATCCGACCTTGGCTCTCCTGTATATACCGCTTTCGTAAAATTGAACAATTCCGATAACAAAATAAAGCCAGGTATGACCTGTACCGTAAGCTTTAAAAATACAAATGACGGTAATACTAACGAAAAACAAACCATTATAATTCCTTCAGAAAGCATTGCGGTTACTGAAGATGATAGACGCTTTGTGTATGTTGTTAACGGTAATAGTGCAGATAGGCGCTATGTAGAAACCGGTAAACTATATGATGAGGGCATAGTTATTAAAAAAGGGTTGAACAAAGGTGACCAACTCATTGTTTCAGGTTACCACAAGCTTACACAGAGTACCCAAGTTGAAATCATTAATGACTCCAAATAAGACAGTTGAAGATGAAGAAAAAAAGCGGAGCCATAGATTGGGCATTTAAACATGCTACATTTCCTTTTGTACTCGTAATGTCTTTTGTACTGATGGGAATTTATGGACTTTTAAATATGCCCAGAAACGAATTTCCTGACTTTACCATACGTCAAGGATTGATTATTGGGTCTTATCCGGGAGCTTCTTCCGATAAGGTTGCAGAAGAACTGACCTCTAAGGTCGAAGAGTTCTTATTCGGCTATAACGAAATTGACAAAACAAAAACGTATTCGTATTCAAAAGATGGACTCATGTACATCTATGCCGAAGTATCGGATAAGATTGACCATAACGCCACAGAGCAATTCTGGAATAAGCTAAAAGCTGAAATTTTAATTTTTCAGCAGTTAGAATTACCTCGTGAGGTACAAGGTGTTATGGTGAACAGTGATTTTGGTAGTACCGCTGCTTTGGTACTAGGCGTAGAGTCGAAGACAAGGCCTTACAAAGACCTTCAGCAGCATGTAGAAAATATAGAAGATGAGTTTAGACAGATTGATAATTTGGCAAAAATTTCGCATTCTGGCGGACTAACGGAGCAAATAGCAGTATACGTCAATCAAGATAAATTGGCGAGTTATGGTATAACGCCACAAACGATTACCTCAAGCCTGCAAAACCAGGGTGCTGTATTAGGTTCCGGAACATTGGAAAGTGATACTAAAGAAAGACCCATATATCTTGAGACTACCATTAAAAACGAATCGGATATTGCACGACAGGTAATTAAAACCGAAGAGAACGGTAATGTTATTAGGGTTCGTGATGTTGCCCGTGTGGTACGCGAATATGATAATGCAGATTCATATTTGACCATGAACGGTACCAAGGGTATGATCATTACCTTAGAAATGGCTAAAAAAGGAAATATTGTTCAGTTTGGTGATGAGATCGATGAACGACTTGACAAGATCATCAGCGAAATGCCAGAGGATATTAAGATTACCAAAATTGCCAATCAGCCTGAAGTGGTAGACCATTCAATCAGTCACTTTATGAAAGAATTCGGCTTTGCATTGATCGGTGTAATCTTGGTAACCTTATTGTTACTTCCGGTTAGAGTGGCATCAGTAGCAGCGGCTACAATACCGATTACCATTGCGGCTACTTTGTGCATCATGTACTTTACAGGCATTGAATTGAATACGGTAACCTTGGCGGCATTAATCGTAGTATTGGGTATCGTTGTAGATGATCCTATCGTAATTATTGATAATTATGTGGAGAAATTAGATGAAGGCATGTCGATTCCCGAAGCTGCGGTAAGCAGTGCAAAAGAATTATTCCCATCTGTATTTACGGCAACATTGGCTATTTCGGCTACGTTCTATCCGTTGTTGTTCTTTATGGATGGTGTAGCATCAGATTTCATTAGTGCCTTCCCATATGTTATCATCATAGCATTGACTTTATCATTATTGATATCGATTTTAATCGTTCCGATGATCAATTCCATTTTCATTAAAAAGGGACTTCATGATGACCCGGAAAATAAAAACAAGGGTGGTAAAAAATCGATGCTTGATCGCTTACAGACGTTCTTTGACTCCGCAGTAAATAAAGCCATGGCACATTATAAAATTACTGTCTTTTCTGGTATTGCGGCCATAGTTATCGGAGTCCTGCTTTTTGGCGGCATTAGTCAGCAGTTGTTTCCAAAGGTCGAGCGCAACCAGTTTTCAATAGAAATTAGTTTAGCTCCGGGAAATAGTTTGGAAGAAACGGCAAAGGTCGTTAACAGTTTTGAAGAGATCTTAAGTGCAGATGAACGCGTTGCCGATTACATCAGTTTTATTGGGCAGAGTTCTCCCCGTTTTCATACGCTTTATGCACCCAATCTTCCCGCAAAAAATTATGCGCAGATTCTAGTAACTACCATCTCTGATGATGCCACCGTTGAAGTCTTGAACGACTATGATGAAAAATATGCAGACATGTATCCGCAGGCATATTTACGGATGAAACAGTTAGATATGGCCGGGGTAAATGCACCAATAGAGGTGCGTATGTATGGCGAGGATATTGATCAGTTGAAAAAATATAGCGATACTATCATCAATATAGCGCGGGCAACGCCAAAAACTATCTGGAGCAGAACCGACTACGGTGATATGAAAGAGGCGGTACAAATCGACGTTAAATATAATGAAGCCGCTAGACTGGGCTTAAGCAATAGAGACATTGCCAACGCCGTTGCGATAAATACTACGGGTTTAAAAGCCACCGAAGTTTGGGACAAGGATTACCCCATTGATGTGAAGATCAAAAGTGAAAATCAGCACCATCAAAATGTAACGAATCTAGAGCAATTGTCAATTATTTCTCCACAGAGGGGAGCTGCCGTTCCGTTACGTCAAGTAGCGGATATATCTTCAGAATGGAATCAAGAAACCATCGTGAACAGAAATGGTATGCGCTGTTTAACGGTTCGTGTAGATATTACCAAAGATGCCGTTGCCAACGAGGTGCTGGCAGAAATGATTCCTAATATCGATGCTATTGAGTTTCCAGAAGATTTACGAATAGAATATGGAGGCGAATACGAACTTCAAATTGAAAACAACAAACCTATGGGGCTTTCCCTGATGCTAAGTGTTGTTTTAATTTTCTTGATTCTATTGTGGCACTTTAAGAGCTTTATGCATGCTATTTTAAGTTTCATTACCATGCCGTTAAGTATTTTCGGTGCGGCTGTCGGTCTGTTATTAATGCAGTATCCTTTCGGATTCACTTCTTTCCTTGGCCTATTGGCGCTTTGCGGAATAGTAGTAAGAAACGGCATCATCTTAATCGATTATGCAGATGAGCTTAGACACGAACATAATTACAGTGTAAAGAAAGCGGCTATTCTTGCAGCGGAAAGACGTATGCGACCTATTTTCTTGACATCTTCTGCGGCAGCGGTCGGGGTAATACCGATGATCGTTAGTCGCTCTAGTCTTTGGGGGCCTTTAGGTACCGTAATTGCATTCGGACTCATGTTTTCTATGGTACTTACCCTTTTTGTACTGCCAGTGTTGTATTGGTTGTTCTTTAGAAAAGAAGATGATGAGACCATTAATGACGAGATCATTAAGGCTGAAGTTTAATAGTAGAATAGTAGTAATGATGTATATAAAAACACACAATACAGTTATAAAAAAAGTCCAGTTGCTTTCCCTAATAGGATGGCTACTTTTCGGGATTCATAACACTTTTGCTCAGCAAATAACTTTGGAGGAAAGTCAAAAGGCTGCCCTTAAACATAGCAATGCGATAAAAAACGGCTTATTGACCATTGAGAAGTCAGAAGCGTTTAAGCGCGAAATGGCAGCCAACTATTTTCCTAATGTTGAGGCAAGCGCATTAGGACTTTATGCCCCGAACGATCTTATCGGACCTATTGAAGGTTTTCTACCCAACGGAATAGATAATTTATATAGTGCCAGTGCCACGGCTACAGAAGTGATTTATGCAGGCGGAAGCATCAGAAATTCAAACGCATTGGCAGATATTCAATTAGAAACTTCTCAAATTAGGGCAGAACAGGCAGTAGATTCCGTTTTACTAGTAACAGAAAATAAGTTTTGGCAGCTCGTACAATTGCAAGAGCAGCAAAAAGTAATTGAGACCAATGAAACTTATTTAGACGAACTTTTAAAACAACAACAAGATTTATTGGAGGCAGGTTTAATTGCTAAAAATCAATTGTTGCAGGTAAAGGTAAACCGCAGCGAATTGCTTCTGAACAAAAGCCGAGTAGAGCATATGCGGAAATTGGCATTGTTAGATTTTGCGCTGTATGTAGGTGTTGCCTACACACCTGATATGGTGGCCAATGCCGATTTCGAAAATATAACTCCACCAGAATTAAAGTATGAGTCCCCAGATTTAGACCTAAGCGGCAACAGCAATTACCGGCTTCTTGAAAAATCGATTACTGCAAGTAGCTTACAAACCAAAATGGCGAAGGCAGATTTATTACCCTCTTTTGCCGTTGGTGTAAGCGCACAAGAATTTGGTGCCATTGATAGTGCTATAGATAGTCAATTTACGGGGTTTGCTTTTGGTAGCTTAAGTATTCCTATCTCCAATTGGTGGGGTAGCGGCAAGCAAAGAGTAAAGCAAGAGAAAATACAGGAAGAGATTACCAAAAACAATAGAGAAGACGGTATTGACCAATTAAAAGTAGCTATTACCCAAAGCTGGTATGATTTGGTTAATGCACATGAGCAGATAACCTATGCATTAGAAAACAAGCAACTGGCAGAAGAAAACTTAAAGGTGAACCGCGATAATTATGATAACGGGTTAAGCGGACTTACAGATTTGCTAGATGCGCAGGCAATGGCGCAAAATGCACAGTCTAATCTTATAAATGCCTATACAAATTTCGAGAACAAAGAAATTACATACTTGTATAGAACAGACCAGTTAACGGCACCAAGTTTAGATAGTTTAAAAGAATAAAAGCATTCTATAGAAACATTTTTATAATCCAATATTTATTAAAACACCACATTGGTTAGGTCTCGCCGTGTCGTATGAAGAAAAAACAGATCATTAGAATATTGACATTGGCCTTAATGTGGTTCATTGCCATCTTGGCGTTTGATATTGTACAAAATATAAAGGTGTTTGAAAGGGGAGATTGGCTTCCGTATTTTCAATACACCCTTACCATAGTATTGCCTATTATCATCGTATATTGTATTACTATAAGTATTAGTGAGGTCTTTTTTACGCGAATGATGCTACGCGATTATCCATTTGCAATAGTGGTTATCGTAAAAACCATTTTGCAATTTGCGGTTATTTATGTCATCCATTTTGCCGGAACTTATGTCATAACCGAATTGATACCGCTAAGCCCTAACAGTAACGTTAATGCCCATTATGCCTATTTAGGAGCATCTCTCAATATCTTTTATGTTGTATATTTTTTCATAGTTAGTTTTCATTTTAGTCTTTATGCGCAAGTTTCCAGAAAGTTCGGTTCAACAAACTTGTTTGATATTATAAAGGGAACCTACTTTAGACCAAAGGAAGATAAACGAATTTTCATGTTTCTAGACCTCAACCAGTCTACTACAATTGCTGAAGAAATAGGGCATTTAAAGTACAGTAGGCTCATTCAAAAATGCTTTACAAAACTAACCCATCATATTGATAATTATGATGCTGAGGTATACCAATATGTTGGTGATGAAGCGGTATTGACATGGCGTAATTCCGATACCAAAGCTGCACGAAAATGCATAGAATTATATGTAGATTTTAGGGATAATTTATTAAAAGCAGCACCAGAATTCCAAAAAGAATTTGGAGTAGCGCCTAAATTTAAGGTCGGGGTTAGTTTTGGCACAGTGGCCATAGCGGAGGTTGGCGATTATAAACGGGATATTGCTTTTCATGGTACCGTTTTAAATACAGGTGCGAGATTATGCCAATTATGTAAAGAAATTAAAGAAGGTATTCTCTTCTCCTCTGATTTTTATAGGCTACTTGAAAACAATTCGAATAATCTTGATTACATTGGAGATTTCATGCTAACCGGAAGACAAACACACGAAAAAGTATATCGGCTTCCGTCATATGGCTATTTTACACCTCCAATAGCTTCCAGTTATGACATTCAGAAAATTTCGACATAGTGATCAGGTTAGTTGAACGGGTATGGGTCAACAGCAGAAGAATCGACAAACGCCATTCTCTCTAAAACATTTTGAATCATAATTAGCTGTAATGATTAACTATGAAAAAAATAAAGCAGAAAGAGATACGGGCTGGGAAAACCATATTTAATCTTTAAATCGACTTCAAAGAGCCAACCTTTTCTATGCCGTTTTGTTACTTTTGGCAGCTTCAAGTTCCAGTCCGTTCTCAAACAGCACTTTTACCCTTCTCGTAACAACTGCGCTATAGCTAAAAAACTTTCTTCGCTTAATGCTTGTTATCTACGCCACTATCTGTCCGTAATAAGGTCAAAAGAATGACTGTTGTATTCACCGGCCATCTCTGTAAGAAGGGAAACCTCGGTCATTAATAATACTTGGTATTGGGTCTTTGAATATACTGGGTCACAGTATAAAATTGCAAAAAGACGAAGAATATCCCAAAGACCCCACCTGCTGATCAAAAGACCAGTAATTTATGTAGTCGAATACAATTGTTTTAAGTGGCGATGAATTAAAATTAACAATTTATTTATACTTTAGTCATTCCAATACTCCAGTATACTGAAATCCCATAGACAAAATAAGAATCTTGATTCCTTAATTCATCTATTGAAAAAAGGTGATAAAATTGCCTATGAGACCCTGTTTAGAGTATATTATGACAAGCTTTTACATATTGCAAAAGGGTACCTCGGTACAATCGAAGATGCCGAAGAAGTAGTTCAGAATGTCTTCTTAAAAGTTTGGGAACGTAGAGAAAATTTTAACAAAATAGTTAATCTTAACAACTACCTCTACACCATGACCAAAAATGCTTGCTTTGATCGGCTCAAGCACGAAAAGGTGAAAAATTCATTCTCAAAAAAATATTATCAGGAAAAAAAGGCGATTCAATATCAGTTTATGATGGACGAAACGGCGTCATCCATTTTAGAAAAAGAATTGGAGAAAAGAATTAACATAGCCATTGAGGCGCTACCCGAAAAATGCAAAAATGTCTTTATCAAAAGTCGGGTCGAGGGAATGAATCATTCTGAGATAGCCAAAGTCTTAGACGTTTCTAAAAGAACTGTAGACAATCACATATCGAACGCCCTGAAGCACATGAGGCTTCATTTGAAAGAATTCTTAACTTTATTTCTGTAATTTTTTTATTTCTTTTAGGTATAGTCGCCTTTTGAATCGTCTATATAGCATAACCCATGCTATGGAGCGTAATAAAATTTTAAAATACCTCGACCATTCGGCTTCCCCAACAGAGATAAAAGAAGTCGAAACCTGGATCAATACCTCTCCAAAGAACAGCAAAGAATTCAACCGCTTAAAGGCAACATATATTGCGGCAACTTTTGATGATACGGCCAAAACTACGAACGTTGAAGATGGCTATTTACGGTATAAAAAAAATATCGGTCAAAAATCGCAAAGTAACAAAACGACATTGTGGACCGCACCGCTAAAATACGCAGCTACAATAATCATAATCATTGGAATTTCGTACCTGTTTTATGATGCCCCTTTCTATGACGATGCAACTGCCATTGTACCGGTTAAAAAGCGTCCCCAAAACGAAGATGCCATTACCCTAAAACTCGAAAATGGGAACATACAAGTTATCAAAGAAGATGGCAGCTCACAAGTGGTCGATTCGGAAGGAAACGAGATAGGAACCCAACAAGGGAATAGCCTTCAGTACAACAACCGCATTATCCCAGATAAATTAACGTATAACACCCTTACCGTTCCCTATGGCAAACGTTTCGACATCATTCTCTCAGACAGTAGTCATGTTGTTTTAAATTCAGGCACTTCACTTAAATACCCCGTAAAATTCATTAAAGGCAAAAATCGTGAAGTATATCTAACCGGCGAGGCCTTTTTCGATGTGGCAAAAAATACCGAACAGCCATTCATTGTAAATACAAACGAGCTCAACATCCGGGTTTTTGGAACGAAGTTCAATGTTTCTGCCTATCCGGAAGACAATGCAACAAATACAGTTTTGGTCGAAGGTTCGGTAGGCCTTTATCAAGAGGAATCTTATGACTCGGCAAAAACTACTTTCTTAACTCCCGGTCACTTGGCTTCGTTGAATAAAAAAAATAAAGGCATCTCGGTCGAAAGTGCCGAAACTGCTATATACACCGCATGGATGACCGGTGGTATTATTTTTAGGCACGTTCCTTTTAAAAACATCATAAAGAAACTTGAAAGGCATTACGATGTTTCGATAATAAACGGCAACGGCGAATTGAATGAAGAATTGTTCACGGCCAGTTTTGATAATCAACCACTCGAGCGTGTGCTAAAAACCTTCAAAGATAATTACGGCATCGATTATACCATACATAATGATACAGTAACTATTAACCATTAAAAACAGCAATGCATATGAATTGAAAAACCCCTGAAATTTTTATCCCTACACCTTATTACTGCTGATTGCAAATAAAAAAATCGGAAAATGCTGGAACATTCCCCGATTCGCGGTGTAGGCAAATTACCTAACCACATAAAGAACTCTAAAAGTAATGAAAAAACGAATTATTAATAGGAAATCTATTCCTATTCAGCTACGCTACGATTTAAAAATGAAACTTAGCATAATCCTTTTGGTATTTTCCCTGTTCCAGATTCACGCGAATTCCTCCTTTGGTCAAAATACAAAGATCACCTTAAACTTCGAAAACGTTAGTCTCGAAAAGGTCTTGAATCAAATCGAAACACTAACTGATTATAAATTCATTTATAAGGATAATGAAGTAAACTATAAAAAAATAGTAACCATCAGCGTTGCTAAAAAACCGTTGCTAACCGTATTGGAAGACCTACTATCTGAAACCAATATCGGCTTTAAGATAGATGGAAAACAAATAGTACTTCGTCAAAAATCACTACTGCAGTCCTATAATATAAATATAGAAGAAGATGCTGTCGAACAACAGCAGCAGTTTCAAGTCAACGGAACAGTCGTAGACGAGAAGGGCGTTCCCCTACCGGGCACCAGTATTGTAGAAAAGGGCACCACGAACGGCACTCAGAGTGACTTTGATGGCAACTTCACCCTTGACTTGAGCGATGAAAACGTTACCCTCGAATTTTATTATATCGGTTTTGCAACTCAAGATGTAGCGGTAAATGGGCAAACCCAAATCGACGTTATCATGAAGGAAAGCGCTTCAGGGTTAGACGAAGTGGTCGTTGTCGGTTATGGTACTCAAAAAAGGGTGAACCTAACAGGGGCGATAACTTCGATAAAAACAGAAGAACTCAACGAAATACCCACTAATAATTTATCAAATACCCTTGCTGGTCGTGCTCCTGGAGTAAACATAACGAACACTTCTGGTTTATCGGGTGCTTCATCGAGCATTAGAATACGGGGAAGCTTTGGAGAACCCCTCTATGTAATTGATGGTATCGTAAGAAGTAAAGAGGCATTTGATGCACTGAATGCCAACGAAGTAGACCAATTGAGTTTCTTAAAAGATGCAGCTACCGCGTCTATTTACGGTTCTAGGGCAGGCAATGGTGTTGTACTGGTCACGACAAAAAAGGGAATCGAACAAAAGCCTGTTTTTAATTTTCAGACTTCTTATACGTCCTCGCTTCCTACGCAGACCCTTCTTTCCGATTTAACCACCGCCACTGATGAACTGATTTACCAGAACCGTGTTGCCGAATTTAATGGCACCACTCCACCGAACGGTCCCGTAGAATTCGACTATTTCGCGAACAAGAGTTATAATGTGAATGATTTTATTTGGCGAAACCCATCAAGTTTAGATTATTCAATGAGCGTTGCCGGAGGTGGCAAAGCAGTAACCTACTACACCCTTGCCAGCTATCGCAGCGAAGAGGGGTCGTTCAAAGGACTCGACTACAACAAGTTCAACCTTAGATCTAACGTCTCGGCCAAACTTTCAAAAAGTATCACCTTAGATGTAAATATCGGGGCAAGCCAACAAAACCACGATCGGTTCTACTGGCCATTTTCCCCTGATGATGATTATGATGTCTCGGATCTTTACCGGGTCACTTTCAACTGGCCAAAAACCTATCCGTTTTATACAGATGCCAATGGCACACCAAGCAGTCAAATTACAGATTATCCCGTGCAGACCCCTATGGGCAGTTGGCTAGCGTGGAGCGTTATCGATCAAATAGTCGGCGATAGATATATTAAGACCAGAAAGAGGCAACTTAGTTCTATAATCTCTTTAGATATTGACTTGGGCAACATTATACCCGGACTATCTACTAAATTTGTCGGCAGCTATTTGGCGGAAGATTATATGCGCAAGCATTTTTTGACCTTTCAGAAAAACTATGTTTTTAACCAAGCCGATCCTGATGGAAACAGATTTATTCCTGGAGCACCCGACCCAAACAAAACGAACACCTTTACCTTTAGCCAAAACCAAGAGTTTTTAAGTTATAATATAAATACCTCTTGGGAATATCAGGCAGATTGGTTCATAAACTACAAGAACACCTTTGGCGATCACGGAGTAAATGCCATGGTCGTATTCGAACAGGCTGAAAATGGTCTTTATGGCGCTTATGCCAAAGCCGAAGACCCAGTGACCAATTATGACCAAGACTTTGTGTATTCCACCGATGCTGAACGAAGATATGGCAACGGATACGAAGAAGTAGGGGCCAGACAATCGATAATAGGGCGCGCCAACTACGATTTTAAAGAACGATATATTGCCGAATTTTCCTTCAGGTACGATGGCAATACTTTATTTCCCAAAGAGGGCAGATGGGGCTTCTTCCCTTCTTTTTCGGGTGCTTGGAGAATTTCAGAAGAGTCTTTTATGTCTAATACCGATTGGCTGAACGAACTTAAACTAAGGGTTTCCTACGGAACCACTGGTAATGACTTAGATGTAAACAACAATAGTATATCTCCATTTTCTTTCATCAACACTTATCAAAATAATGGCAGCTATATTTTTGGTAATGATCTTTACCGGGGTATCGGTCCTGGCGCAACCCCTAACCCAAATCTGACTTGGGCAACTTCTACCACCTACAATGCAGGTATCGATTTTGAAACCTTAGACAGAAAACTGGTAGGTTCTATCGATGTTTTCAATAAAAAGGAAGTTGATATTCTCGGTTCGAGATTGGTCACACTTCCTGACAATTATGGTCAATCATTAGCTCCGGAAAATTATGCCGAAAGATCTTGGCGCGGTGGTGAACTATCGGTAATGTGGCGTGATTTCTCAGAAGATGGAAAGTTTAAATATTCTGTGTACGGAAATATAGGTTATGCAAAAGATCAGTGGGATAAAATAGACCAAGACCCCATTTTTGAAGAAGGTGGTCTTAGGGAATCGGAGTCAAAAATCGGACAGCCCATAAACCGAATTTTCGGTCTAAAATCGTTGGGTATTATACGTACCCAAGAACAGTTAGATGACTTAATAGCACAAGGGTTTACCCAGTATGGCAGAACACCTTATTTAGGTGGTCTTTATTTTGAAGATATCAGAGGAGACGGCTATTCTCCGGGCCCTGACGGTAAAATTGATGGAAATGACTTTCAGCTCCTTTCTGAAAATGCCGCACCGAGAATCAACTATGGTCTTGGTTTTAACTTCGGTTGGGGAAATTTCACACTAGACGCCCATTTCCAAGGGGTAAGCAACTACGATCGTATCATAAGCAATCAAGAAGGAGCAGGAATGCGCCAACATGGAGGAACAGTTCGCCCCTACTATCCCATCTGGGCAAGCGATGTATGGACTCCCGAAAATCCGGATGCTGAATACCCACGGGTTATAGGACGAAATTGGTATGAATCAGGAACGGGAGCGACCTCCTTTTGGATACATAATGGAGCCTACGTAAGACTGAAAAACCTAAATCTAGGCTATAGTCTACCAAAAGCCGTGCTTGAAAACATAGGGGTATCAAGTGTACAAATCTTTCTGAATGGAACAAATTTGTTCGCTATTTCAGATATTACCGAGTTTCATGATCCGGAACAGAAAAATTACGATTCTTACCCCGTCATGAAATCATATTCCCTTGGAATGAACTTTAAATTTTAATCGATCGAAATGAAAAAACTAATATACATATTTGGACTTTTTATTTTTTTGGCGAGCTGCTCAGATGTTCTCGACATAGAAGATATTAACAATTACAGCCCAGAAGCTGTTTGGAATGACGAAAACCTCGCCAATGCCTACATGGTCAACTTATACCCCATGTTCGGCAATTGGAATACCGGGGCCGACAGATTGAGCCAACAATTGGCAGGTATTGAATGGTATGCTGATAGAATAACCATCTCGAATGGAAATTTTAAAAGCTGGGATTATTCAAGAATTCGTCTTATAAACCAGGCTATTTTTGATGTTGAGAACGGAACATTACCACAGCCGGTTAAAGACAATATCACCGGTCAGGCACTTTTTATGCGTGCTTATACTTATTTCAACATGGTCATGTACCATGGCGGGGTACCTTATATCACCATACCTCAAGACAGGTACGAAGACGAGCTTTATGTGCCTAGAAATTCAACTAAGGAATGTTTCGATTTTATTCAAGAAGACCTTGATAATGCTATGGAACTTCTTCCTGATCATATTGTACCGGCTTCAAGTGACTATGGAAAAATAGATGGGAATTTTGCGCTGGCCTTTAAGGCAAAAGTACTTCTTTATAAGGCTTCCCCACAATTCAATCCTACCCAGCCTTGGGACAACGCCTATTGGGAAGAGGCCAATGCTGTTAATAAAACGGCTTACGAATCTTTGCTTGGTCAAGGCTACGGTCTCGTCGATGATTATTCAAATATCGCATTGGAAGAACGAAATAAAGAAGTTGTTTTCTCGGTCATCAACACATACCCCAACAAAACTAGTGCATGGGACAGTGGTGTTCGCCCCGGTTCTGAAAGTAGAGGCCCCGCAAGTGCTTGCCCCACTTGGGAGTTTGTAAAGCAATTTCCTATGAAAGATGGAAGGCTCTATAACGACCCTCTTAGTGCCTATAGCATGTCTGATGATGAGTTTTTACAGAATTATTGGGAAAACCGGGATCCGAGATTTGATAAATCAGTCGTTTGGAATGGAAAGATATATGAGGTTTCCGGTAAAGCTGGTAAAAGGCAGTACACTGCCTTGGGGATTGCACACGAATTGGATGATTTCGGAATCAACCCCAATGCCAATACAAATTCTACCAATTTAGACCGATATACCGGCTTCTTCATTTTAAAGAACAGTCTACTGAACTTAACCCAAGCCGAAGTGCAACAGTACGATTTAGATTATGTCGTGATGCGTTTTGCAGAAGTAATGTTCAACTATGCTGAAACGGCCAATGAAACAGGCGATTCGGCAACAGCATTGCGTATACTCAGAGAGATTAGGGAAAGAGCCGGCATTGAGCCAGGCATTGACGGAAATTACGGAATTACCGCAAGCAGTAAAGAAGAAGTAAGAGAGGCCATACTAGCAGAAAAAAACATCGAGTTTTGCTTTGAAGGACACCGCTTCTGGGACCTGAGAAGACTCCGGTTGCTAGACCGCCTTGACGGAACCACAAAAGAAGGGGTAGAAGCCATTGCAATCGAGGCAGATGAAAGTGAAATGCCAATAGGAAAAGCTCGAGAGATAGCTGACCGGTACGAACTAGAACCGTCGAATTTCAAATATTCCGTACTACAGGTTCCACGATCGGGAGTGCAAGAAAGCACCCTTCCCGAAACCTATTATTTCTTTCCTATTCAAAAAGATGTTTTAGATAGAAATCCTGAATTGGAACAGAATATCAACTGGGGAGGCACTTTTGACCCAACACTTCCTTAAATTTGGATGAACTAAAAATTTACAACAGATGTAAAAGTCTGTTGTAAATTTGAAGTATCGGAGTACATCAAAAAATCCAATAATCAGTAAAATCGAAAATCATGAAAAAGACAATTGTCTTATTGTTATTTGCACTGGTCTTGGCCAGCTGTAAAACCGAAACAAAAAAAGATAGTAAAGCCGCCGAACCCCTAAATGAGGAGATTTCAAAGACGGATGACTGGATCTATCTTTTCGATGGCAAGACGACCACCGGATGGCGCGCCTATAATGGAGATGCCCTTCCCCCAGGGTGGGTGGTCAAAGATGGCGTATTGACCTTTGACACCGAATTGGGACTGGAACAAGATTACAAAGGCGGAATAGATATTATTTATGGTGCGGAAGAGTTTGAGAATTTCGAACTATACCTTGAGTGGAAGCTCCCGGAAGGCGGCAATAGCGGTATATTCTACCATTTAAAAGAAGGCTATGATGGCCCTCCCGAAGTATCGCCCGAATACCAACTTATCGATGACGAGGGCTATGCAAAAATCCATGACCTTACCGCTTACAATACAAGTCTAGGATATACAGAGCATCCAGAAGAGTTAAAACCCTTGCAACAAACCGGGGCCGATTATGCGATGCACCCGCCCGATGCGTCACAAAAAGTTTTGCACCCTGTAGGCGAGTGGAATTCCTCTAAAATCGTATTCACTCCCGAAAAGGTCGAGCATTGGCTCAATGGCAAAAAGTTGCTTTCATTCAAGCCATGGTCGGAAGAATGGTATGAAAAGAAAAATTCCGACAAATGGAAAAATAGTGAAGACTACGGAAAATATAAGACAGGCTATATCGGACTTCAGGATCATTCAAGCCCCATTTGGTTCAGAAATATAAAAATCAAAAAACTATAGTTTAAAACCAATAGCTACTGTAAAAATAAAAGAAGCCGATTTCAAAAAGTCGGCTTCTTTGTTTCAAAAATAATTTCGGCTATCATAGCGTTTCAGCACGACATGCGCTCAAAACCGCTTATTCCACAATTTTAATGTCGACCGAAGTTCTACTTTGCCATCCTGTCGCATCTGTTATAGAATACGAACAGTGGTAATCACCGGTATCAGCATCAATAGGAATGACAATCCTAATGTTTATCTCATAACTGGTCAACCCATCTTCTATGGCATAATTTTCCATGAATATTAACGGATTTACAGCATCCCTCTTAGGCTCTAAATCGCACTCTCCCACTTGATCATCGTGGGTGTGATGATCAAAATTGTGATGGATATCTATACCATAGGATGCCAAAGCCTGATTGTCTGTTACCATAGCCCTAAATTCATAGGTTTCTCCTCTTACGAGTTCTTCACAGCCATGCGGAAACCCTTCGTTATAATTAATGCTAATAGTGGGTTTTTCTTCATCTTTATCAATACCATCATCACTCGAACAAGAAGCCAATAGCACGATGAACAAAAAGTAAAAATATTTTGCTTTAAATTTCATTTAACAATATTAAAAGCCGTATCGCATTGAAACGCTATACGGCGTTGTTATTTTAATTATGCCGTAACATCTATATGTGTTTCATATTCTTTGGTATTGCCATCTTCATCGACAATGGTAAATTCAATATGGTACTCACCTACCGGTGCGGTTGCCGGAACATCTATATGCTCATGAAACTCCCCTTCGGTCAACTCGTGGTATTTTTCAGAAAAATCACCTTCAAAATCCCACTCTTCCTCGCCTTCACCAACAGGTAGGTCATGACCATGCACATCAACTAAAACTTCGTGAATTCCATTTCTTGCGTCAATCATAAATTCAATATGAAAATCTTCCCCTCTATCCACGGATTCATCCATTTCAAAACCGCTAATGGTAATGGTGTCTATGATTTCAACATGACCTTCTACTTCAGTACTATTCCCCAATTCATCAGTTACCAAAAGTTCAATATGATATTCTCCCACTGGGATATTTGCAGGAATATCTATATGTTCATGAAAAGTTGGGTTAATAACTAAGTAATTGGCATCCGTATATACTTGTTCAAATTCCCAATCTACTTCATCCCCTGAAGCTGTTACTTCATCTGAATGAATGGAAACTGTAATACTACTTACCGTAGCTTCGGCTGTAATTTCCGCTTCTAAATGAATGTCTGAACCTCTATAAGCATATGCTTCTACCGAATCATGGTCATGATCTTCATCTCCGTCCTCGTCATGATGACCCTCGCCATATTCAAAATCAGAAATTTCGGGTGCGCTTAAAGCCGGGGTAGCATCATCATCACTACTACAGGAGTGTAAAAAAATACCAAGAAGTGCAATGATTGCTAAAGATTTAAATTTTTTTTTCATAAATTTTTTTTTAAAGGGGTTTAAATTAAAAGTGTTTGTTTTCATGTTCTTAATTTTAATGATTACGGGTTATTATTTATTAAAGGGTACGGTTACCGATATTGATATATTTCTGCCAGGCTCAGGCACCTCTATCAACCTATAGAAACTGGTATGATCAAAGTATTTGGTATTGAATACATTATTGAGTTTGATGCGCATTTGAACAGGTAAACTATTTTTAAACATGTTCATTTCTGTCATAAACGACATGTTTACAACCTGATAGCCTTCCGTTATTTTTTCTGGAGGTACAATTTCATTTTGCGCTGCCGTAATTCGATAATCGGCAATAAGTTGTGGTTTATTAAAGAAAAGAAAATCTTTAAATTGATAATTGGCCGAGAATAACCCTGACAGTGGGGGTGAAAAAGGAAGGGTAAAATCTTTCTTTGGGCCACTGGTCTGTCTGGCAAAAACGTATTCGGCAGAAGCATCTAATTTTAATTTTTTAAGTACTGTAGTACTTGCCCTTAGTTCTCCTCCAAACCTAAAAACCTTGGCTTGTGTGTACTCGTAAATCTGTTGTGTTTCGTTGTATTCCGATGTTGGGTTTAAATAGATATAGTTTTCGAAAAAATTAAGGAAAGGACTAACACCAACGCTAAACAACTCGGTAGTATGGTCAATATCAATATCCAATTGATACGATTCTTCGGGGTCTAAATCTAAATTTCCTCTTTCATAACGGTACATGCTATAAAAAACACCGTCAGAAGCCAATTCATTGGCCAAAGGCATTCGAAAACTCTTGCCCACATTTATTTTATACGTGGTGTTTTTATTTATATAACTAAGCCCAACAGAACCACTGACGTTACCAAAATCCAAGGTTTTGTCTTGAGCTCTTTGTAAATACACATATGAAGTAGAACCGTTGGCATTATCAATGGTAGACGGAAACCAATCGTAATACGATTTACTCTGTATTCGCCCAAAATCATAACGAATGCCAGCTAAAAGATGAAAATTTGAACGAATTTCATATTGATCATAAGCAAATGCTCCGATAGAAAAACGGTTATATTCTGGAATTAAAAATCCCCACCCGTCTATTTTGTTGTCTTGAAATTCTGTATTTATTCCTGCAACCAAATCATGTCTATCACTAGGTTTAAAGGAGTCTTTAGCATTCAATGAAAATGTGTTTTTATGAAACACTCGCTCTTTCGTGTTTGAAGGTTTTGGCATATACCCATGAGGTGTGGGTTCTGTATGTTCTTCCCTATAATTAGATTGATAACCTAGATCGAACATAAGCGTATGATTTTCAAATGCTAAAGTGGTGTTATTCATCACTTTAAAATGATTGACCGTTTGATATGGAAGGTCAATATCTCTATTGGAGCTATCAAAATCTATACTGGAGGCTCTGGCCTCTAGACCATGGGCATTAGCAAAGTAGCCGTTTTTGGCATTTACACTACTCAAGAAAGTTTCTGATTTTATCTTATCTGAAACATAGCCAACACTAAAGCTGGCATTGGCCTCTTTTCCAGCTGTGTTTCTTAAATTATTATCGTGTAAGGTGAAAATGTAATTTTCGTAATTGATTTGATCCGTTGGTACTTTGTAATCTCCATAATCCCTATAGGTTACGCGTGCACGATAAAACCATTTTTCCTTTCTTCCCTGAACACCCGCCGAAACACCCAACAAATCGTTGTTGCTTTCTCCCAAAACGTTTACCTCCCCTGCAAAGGAGTTTTGAAAAGGAATTGCGTTAGGTTGAATATCAACCACACCGGCAATTGCGTCTGAGCCATAAACTAGAGATGCAGGACCTTTTATAATCTGTATATTCTCGATACCATATTGATCTATTTCAAGCCCATGGTCGTTGCCCCATTGTTGGGCTTCGTGTTTAATTCCGTTCTGAACAACGGCAATTCTATTGAATCCTAATCCTCTAATAACCGGTTTAGACTGGCCTGATCCAATGCCTATAGTACTTACCCCAGGAATCTTCTTAAGTGTCTGCATAAGACTGTTTTCCCTATTGTTGTCTAAAAATTCTTTAGAAACGGTATGAGTAACAACAGGGACCTCCATGGCTTCCCTTTTCTTAGTTTTCCCTTTAACCCGTACTTCATCAAGCTCTGTCGTAGACTCGCTTAAGAAAATCTTGAGTTCGTCCATATTTGGTCCCACGTCAACATTAATGGTCCTAGATTCGCAACCAATATGGGATATGGTAAAACTGTACGTACCCTCGACTACGTTATTAATGGTGAAAGCACCTGTTGCCGATGTAACTGCAAAATGATTTTTCCCAACAATATTTGCACCTTCTGCAGGTTGTAAGGTGCCCGCATGTATCACAAATCCTTCTATCTGAAAAGAATCCTGTGCTATCGCAATTGAGATTAGGCTAAAGAATAGCACTACACTCAGTATTTTATGAAACATAATGAGAGAACTATAAGATTAGAATAATTACCCAAAAAATGGGCTATGCCAACCTATACAAATACATGTGAGGAAGTAATAAAAACCTTGCCGTTCTTACGGATTAGAGCTTCCTTTTTTTATCATTAATGAAGTAGAAAATTTGATGTTCTATTATCCAATTATATGAATCCATAACCATATATCGAAAAGCCGACATATTTTTTATGTTCATCAACCATCATAAATAATAAGAATGTATAGGGGTGCCTATAGTAAAAAAGGAGGAGGCCTGGAAAATAGTTGATCGGAATCTAAGGTTCCACTACCAACAAAGGTATAAAGCGTGTTAGGTTCCTGAAGACAAACATCCTCAAACTTATTTATCGTGAAATCCGGTAAATCAGGCGCAATAGCCGGAACCAAGTTATGTGCCGTAGTGTGGTCGCAAATAGCACAGTGTAACGCATCGTCTTTATCATCGGAATGCGACATTACATGCAAGCCTGCCATTTTCACAGAAAGGAAAAAGACAAGCAAGAAATACGAAATGCTATGTTTTAAGGGACCTTTGAGCATATTTTTGCAAACTTACTAAAATAATGTCAACTTCATGTTAATATACTCTTAACGACAAAGTTAAATTCTCGAACCTCGATTTAGACTAAGAATTTTAATATTTAAAGAGGAATAGCATAAAAACGCTCACCGTCTCGAGAAAGACTTGCTTTTGTCTTACCAGAGGTCTTATTACCAAATACAAAGGTTACAGCCCTTGTCATATCAGAAATGCTTCAAGATGTCATGCATTTTAAATTTATTTTTCAACCACACCAAATCAGTTTTCATATAATCTGAAATTTCAGCTATTCCCATGCTCGGGTCTTTCCTACCATGTTCGGCGCCCCCGAAATCATACTCGTAATGAATGGTCGTCGGTCCAATAATTTCATGTTTGATAGCTTCCACAAGGTAAGCGTCAAAATCTACGATACCAGCACCTAATGGAACATTTTCTATTATTGCCTTTCCATTTTCCTTTTTCCAATCAAAGTCTTTAATTGCCGAAGTTTTAATCCATGGAGAGAGAAGGTCTAACCCCAACGACCAAGATTTCGCCCCTTCAACAATTGCATGACGTATATCGTATTGAACCCCTATATATTCGGGATCAAAATCTTTTAAAAGCCAATAAAGGTCCCAAACTGGACCACCTACACCGGCGCCTGCATGATTTTGATAACAGCCTTGAATACCGAATTTTCTGTTTAGTTTTTCAAGTTTGTCAAATATCTTTTTATGTGAATCAAGATTCTCCATAACGGATTTTTTTCGGTCGTACCGTAAATATCCCATCCTGTAATGGCCTATGCCTTGTTCCGAAGCCGTACCAAGTACGCTCTCGGTAAGTGGATCTTCCGGATTAATTATTCCGGTGACCATCATGGGTACTGTAATTTCCAATTGTTTTAGCGTTTTTATCGCCTTTGGAAGATCTGTATTTACATTTTCGGGAAGAACGTGGCCTTTATTCCTTACCGATAATTCTACTGCGCTAAAGCCAATTTTCGCTAATGCTTCTCCAAGTTGTGGATAATCAAGAAATTGTAAGCATTTACTAAAAACACAAATTGGATAAGATTTGGCCGCATGCATTTTCTTTTCACCAGCCAAAAGTGTGGGGGCAACTACCACGCCGGCAGACACTGCCGAAGCTCTTTTAATAAAATTACGTCTGGAAGATTTCATAGTTTGTTATTTTTATTCTTTTGCAGAATATTCGGTACATAAATTCTTGGTTTAAAAGACATTTTTGCAATTCGGGTTAAGGCCATTCGAAAAAAAGGGATATTACACATTGTATTATTCTTTCTTCATGATATAGGCAAACAAATCTTTTACTTCTTCATTGGTCAATTTATCGAGAATACCCTCAGGCATCATCGAGTGCTCTTCAGGTTCCATACTAAGAATCTGATCCATGGAAAATTGCATTCTTTCACCTCCGTATGGCTTTACACTCAGATTCTTTTCGCTTCTTGAAGTGAGAAAACCTACTATCGTTCTCCCGTCTTTAGTTTTCAAAATATAACTGGTATACCCTTCTCGAATATCGGCGCTCGGGTCGACGATTTGCGAAATCATATTGCTATAATTACGCCGTTCGTAACCTGTAAGTTCCGGTCCGACCGACCCACCTTGTTCGAAAAGTCGATGACAAGCACTACAGGCATTTTGGTAAACAGATTTTCCATTGTCCGCATTCCCTTTTCCTGATGCGACAAGATTAATATAACGTTTGATCTCCGTCATTTTTTCAGTAGCTGTCGACCGGATGGATTCAGGCCATATTTTCTCCGATCGTTCCACTAACCTTTTATCACCTAGCAGCTTTATTCGATGAACAAGATCGATCAACACATCACTTTTATCGATTGTCAATTTTTCGTCGATTTCATCCAATAAACTGGCAGCCCATTGGGATCTTGAAACCAAAAGATTAAGTGCTGTCGATCTGACATCGGGATTTTCGCGAAGTACATTTGGATATAACCGCAATACCGTTTGTCCAATACTATCCACATTATAATTTTGAAGCGTATTGAGCACGGCGATCTTGATTGTTTTTGATTCCTCAGTTTCCGATCGTCCGATTATTTTTAATAAAATCGGCACAAATTCAGGGTAATCGCCCTGCCCCAAGATTCGAATATAGCTTTGTCGCTCGGCTATATCGGTTTTGCTATCCGCTATTGCCCGCAAAACTTCGCCTTTCACCTGTTCATCCTTTTGTCGCAAAGCCATGGCCCACTTGCCTTCTCCCTGAAGTTTATACGGACCTATCGCTTTTAGAAGCTCCGCAGGCAAATCGCTATAACTGTTGCCCCTCAGGCCTTCTTCCAGGCCTTTCATCAAACTTGACCCGGTTTCTTCATCAACTGCCAATTTAAAAAGTTCGGTCGCGGTTACATAATTCTCCGTTTCGGGCGACATCATATAGCGTTGTACCAATCGGTTCAGCAAAACCTGCCTTACCAAAGGCACTTCCCATATTTGTTTGTTACGGAACATTTCGATAACCTCAGCACTATTCGATTCCGCCTTTGATTCCAAAGCCCACCAGATTTGTAGTGGAATGTCCGGATCTTTAGAATCATCATGATGCAATAAAAGACCCTTAATAATTTCCAGGGCTACCGAACCTTTCACCCGCTTTGCAGTCGCGGCAAGTTGACTTCGCACTTCGACATGATTTTCGGCCAAACTCACTGCTACCAATGCCTTGGCTTCATTAGCGGATAATTGCTCTCTATCACCCAACAAACGCACGCTCCACAATCGTACAAAAGGATTTTTGTGACGCAACCCTTCTATCGCTATTTCGTCATTAAATTCACCGATGAGATGTATGGCCCATAACGCTTCCAAGGCGACTTGATTTTTTCCGGTTCGGAAGAGTTCTATCAAATCAGGCAATATCGATATATCTTTTTTTTCGCCTATAACCTGTAATGCCTTTTGTCTAAACCACCGATTTTTATGATGTAACAATGCTATCAATTCATTATTGGAATACCGACTGATATCAAAAGATTCATACCCCATTTCACCACCTTCTTTTCTTAAACGATAAACTCGTCCGCTTTTTTTGTACCAGGTATCATTGGGGTCGACATGTGACAAACGGCTATCATACCAATCAGATATATATAAATTACCGTCAGGGCCTGCCTGCATATCGATCGGCCGAAACCACAAGTCTTTCGTATCTACTATTTTCTCTTGGTCGATCGTACGTAAACTTGAACCGTTTTCTATGGTATTAGACATGACGATATCGCCCTGAAGTGGATTCAGGGCAATGAAATTCCCTTCAAAACGACTGGGTAATTCTCCCGATTCATAACGTAATATGGCATGGGTAAAACGCACATTGTCACCTTCAAAACCCATATCGCCTAAATAACCGAACGCATACGGGTTTGTCAATGAACCGTGTTTGCCCCAACTTTTACGGTAATAGGCTCCTTGCTTGAAATAAGGCCCCCTTCCTACACCATTATGCCCTGAAAACAGATTTCCTTTGGAATCGAATTCTACGTTAAAGGTGTTTCCGCCTCCTTCTGAAAATATTTCAAACACTTTAGTTTCAGGATGATATCGCCATATGGCCTGTCCTCGAAAGAAAACATTTTTGGTTGTAGTCGAACTGATGTTGGAAGTTGTCGTACTACCTTGAGCACCATATAACCAACCATCTGGCCCCCATCGAAGACTATTGGCCGCCGCATGCGTATCTTGAATGCCAAAACCTTCTAAATGTACTTCGGGATCACCATCAGGAATACCATCCCCATCAACATCTGGATACGCCAATAGATAAGGAGGGTTCAGAACCCAAATTTTCTTTCTACCTAAAGTTACACTAGTAGCTATGTTCAATCCCGTAATGACATCGGTAGACTTATCGAAAGAACCGTTTCCGTCGGTGTCTTCAAAAACCGTGATCTTATCGGCTCCTTTATTGCCCTTTGGTGGTGCTTCTGGCATTTTATCGAACTGCACCCGAAGATGATTGTCAATCCCTTTTATTTTAAGACCGGCAGGATAGGGGTATTGATTGTATTGCACTACCCACAATCTACCTTTGGTGTCAAAACTGATTTCGACCGGTTGATAGACCGAGGGTTCACTCAAAACAAGGTCGAGCTCTAAATCCGGCGATACTTCAAATTGCTTTATAGCCTCTTCGGCAGGTGTTGGCTCTGACCCATCGGTCAAGGCGCCGCGCCCTTCGAAGGCAGTTAAATGATCTGCAACTTCTTCGTTATCGGCTATCTCTTTCAAGCTTCTTCCCTGTTCCTTATCTATAGCCTTCCGACAGCCATAAAGAGCAAACGCCAGTACGAATAGCAACGCAATCCCTTTCTGGAAATGCCGTACTGTAGACTTGAAAATCGTCTTCCCTGTGTTTCTAGAACTCATAAAACACTTTTTAAATCAAGCATATCCACGAAACATTTATGGTTTCGTTGTCGCTATAGGAACGCACCTCCCATGCCACTGGGAGAAAGAGTACTTCAATCTAGCATAACTAAAACTAGATTTCCTCGAACAATTGTTCATAATGCGACGAAGGAAGAAATATCCCCCCGCTTTGGTCATAAAATGATTTGCTTGTTTGATATACGCCATTTTCGGTTTGGGTCCATTCCGCTCCCGCTCGTGGGTGATAAGTTTCGAGCTTGTCCCAGTTCTTATAATATTGATGGCCGTTGGTTTCCAATAGCCCGATATCCATCATAGGAAGCGGTGCCAAACGGGCGGCGATCGATTTGTTCCAATCCACCAAAATCGGATTTACGGTAAGGTCAGCACTGAAACAAGGCACCTTTCGCTCATGACAGGCCTGTACAATCTTCATGGTCATACTCAAGGTCTTGGCTATGGCCTTTACGACAATGGTGCCGTAACCCTGTTCCATTCGATTTATGGCATCTTGTACGGTATGCGCACTTTCATCAGCCGCAATCGTGACCCCTACATCGCCTACATAAGATTCATCTTCTTCCCGTAATGGCTCCTCAATTACAGCAATCTGGTCGAATGCACCTATTTTTTTGGCATGGTCTAAAAAGCGCAACAAGGTGTCTTTGGATTCATATCTTGCATTGGGATCGATGTAATAGGGAATTTTCCCGTCTTTGGTATGCGGCGTTTCATAATGCCCTATGGCCTTGTGCACATTGGACAGAAACTCCATATCATGGGCCAACATCTCTTTTTGGGTACCCTTGGAGCCCGTTTTCAGTTTCATGATAAAGTAGCCCTCATCGGCTGCCGACTTTATCTTTTCAATTGCTGTACCAACGGGAAAGGATGGAATACTTGCCACCTTTTTATGCCTATATGATAAACCGGGCCTGTATGCTTCCGGAACCATTTCGTCGAACGTTTTTATATTGTTCTCATGGGCATAGAGCAGCCATGCTGCGTTATCGACACAGACCAGGGAATTCAGTGCAAAAGTCATTCTCAGGTCGGATTCCCCCGTTATTTTTTTACCATATGCATGCACCTCGGGCAATATATCATCGAGTAGCTGCACGGGATTGGTAAACGTGCGGCCCTTTGCCAATTGCAAAGCCTTTTCGCTCATGGCGAACATCAATGCATTGGCACCATTTTCAGAATGGTCACCGGCAACGCTTGAATCGGACCATAAAGGACTCTGCGTACCCAGTCCGATTTTCGAAACACCCGAATCACTTTGCAACCAAGCTGCCGTCTGCCAAAGTTGGGTAACGGCACTCCCCTTAAAGCGGTAAGGAAAAAGCGATTCTCTCTCAAAATTCGAGTTTGTGTTCTTGATCTTGATTTTTTTTTGCATTTTTTTCTCTTTTCCGAGTGCATTAATGTTGAATGGTAGCCCTATGGCGCCCATGGCAGTAGCTGCGACGGTTTTATTGACAAACGCTCTACGCTTCATAAGCCTATGGTTTTCTTTTGATAATCATTCATTTTTGTGTTCATTGTTTAGGAATAGCATTTAAGGTATACCACGCCTCGGAAGACCACAGGTTCTGTCCATCGGTGCTCCGAAGATGGCCGGGAATCCTTAAATATACAACATGTTCCCTTTTCAGCCCAGGTATCTCTAAATGCAGCTTCTTACGGTCTTGTGATAAAATTGCTTTCTTTACCGTCAATTGCTCGAAATCCATTTTCGGACCACCGTAACCTTCCGTAGGTTTATACCACCATTGGGTCGTAAAGAATTCGTCTGGAAAGATTTTCGAGGTAGCCTCCAAAGGCTCCGTAAATTCTATCTCGAAACCGTTGGGTCTTGCCCGTACGGCTAACATTTCAAAAGTAGGTTTGCCATTATATTTTATACGCTGCAAGCCATATTTTTTTTCCTTCCAAGTCCAGCCACCGACCATGCCTACTTCTCCAATATAAAGTGCACCATCAGAGCCCCAACTGAGCCGGTTAACCCCCGCCGCAAGGCCTTGGGTAAATCGGAAAACTGCCCCTTGATAGCTGCCGTTTACTTTTTCGATAAAATCTCGCTTTATACCACCATGACTCACATCGCCATGAAGCATTTGCCCCTTGTACGGACCATCTCTCATCATTATGGGCTCTGAAGGGGAATTACCTATTTCAGTATCAGGCAGCCATAGGGTGGGTGGCACCATTTTTGGCGCTTCTTGCGATGCCTCTAAAAGACCCCAAGCCATCCCGTGGTACTCGCCTTTTTTAACATGAATGAGTTTGTTGGCCGGTAGCCATTGACCTTGATTATCAGTGACAAAAAGTTCCCCGTCGACCCCTCGGCCGATTCCATTGGGTGTACGCAGCCCGTAATTGATCCGCTCATAACTTCCGTCAAGCGCTATTTTTATAGTTCTGCCCCGATCCATTTTCTGTTTTTCATTGGCCAATAGACGCATGGCCATCGATAAGGTAATATAAAAATAGCCTTGATCATATTCCAGGCCGAAGGCGAATTCATGGAAATCTTCGGTAACCTGCCACGTATTGCAAATCGCTCTATATTCATCGATGACCTCGTCACCATCGAGATCGATCAGTTGTGTAAGTTCATGCTTCTGAAGTACAAAGATATTTCCGTCAACGACTTCGATACCAAGCGGCTCGTGCAAGCCGGCAGCAATACGTTTTGCCTTGATTTTTGTGCTATCGCCCCCTTGAAACCCATCGAGCACATAAACTCCGCCCTCAGTATCCCATGTGGTAAAAAGTAGTCTACCATCAGGCAAAAAAGCCAATCCGCCTACTTTTGGTTTAAAGTCCCCGCCATGCAGGGTGGTCAAATCATAACTCGGATGCACCGCTTCCAAAGGTTGCCCATGCCCTGGCGTGGCCAGGTATTTTTCGGCCGCTACCGAATAATCCCTTACAAATGGTTTGGAGGAAACGGTGTCGGAGCTATTCTTCAGACTGAAGATATATTCCAACATTGTTTTTAGCTCCCTTTCTTTCAAATTCGGGTGCGGATTCATCACACTTTGCCCCCAAACTCCCGACCCGCCTCGCCCTATTTTTTCGGTCAGTTGCAGAACCGTTTTCTCAGTGTTGGGATAGCGCTGTGCGATCTGGGTAAAGGCCGGACCTATATTCGGTTCATCAACATCATGACAGGTAAAACAATCGCTTTCTTCCATCCACAACTTGCCCAAATGGTCATAAGATGCCTTGGGATCTGGCGGAAACTGTTCAGGAAGGATATCAAAGTAATCTGTTTTGACACTAATATCGTTCGAGGCCAGCCTAAAAACACTAGTGTCTTGTTGCAAAGAAATAGAAGTTCCTTGGGGCAGACCAACCGTTTTAAACCATCTTTCCATTCCAGGTCTTCCTGCGCTGTCCATAACAAATTCGGGGCGTTCTATTACTAGAACGGAGTCTCCCGTTGCTAAGATTAACTGATATTCGAGGTACACCTGATTATCTTTAAACGAATACCCCTTGTTGCTAATTTTTGAGTTGTCTTTTTTTCCGTTTCGCTCCACTACCCACTGTTGCCGTAAACTATCGGAAACATAGGCTGCACCCCATGAAGTCGGTTGGATGTTCTTTTTCGCCGTGTATGGTGCTCCTTCCATAATAACACCACCTTTCCATGCTTTATAAAGTGAACATCGGGCAAGGTCGTAGGCCACGTACAATTGGGAATCCAATGCGATAGTCAACATTCTTGGCTTTTTGTCCAACACTGAGCGAAAGGCCCAAACATCTATCGGTCGTTTGGCATTCATCTTTTCGGTGTCATCGGTACAGCCCAATACCCCACAAAGAACAATGACACCTAAAGTAAAAATTTTATGTCTTAATTTCATATATATTGAACCCGTTACGCACTTAGGGTTTAACAAAAAGAAAGTCGTGCACGCTATTCAACAGCAGTAAATCATTGAAACTACAAACCAATATCAAATACTCAACTTTGGAACAAATTACAATAAATTCTTAAGGTTGTGGGCCACGATTTATGTAAAGAATAGAAAGTTGAAACAAACTGAATGAGCAAACCAAGAAAAAATAATGTTTATGATTGCCCTTTTCACAAGATTTTCCCTTATGGCAAATAAAAACGGAAGTAGGATACTATTTCGTTATCTGTAAATTATACGTTTTTCGACTTCAAATAAGCACCAGACAGCATGTCAATCGATTAAAGACGGAATAATCTCTTTGCATTTTCATATAACAATTTACGTTCAGTTGGTTTAGACACCAACTTACGTATCTCGGCAATATCAAGTATCCCGGAACAACTTTCGGGATCCGATCCTGTCGGATCTGCACAATCACTACCGTATAATAATTTGTCTTGGTGTTTTTCGAGGAAAACTTTGGCATGATTTTCATCCCGTTTAAGCGCATTGAGACCTGAGCCAGCTGAAAGATCCCCGTACATATTGGGATAATCGCTGAGATACCTGTCTGTAATTCCTCCCGGTGTGACAGGGTTTTTAGGATAAAGAATGGACTGATCTAAATGATTTTTATCAATATTTGCCCACCACGTTTGTGCATGGCCGATGAAATTTACCTTCGGATATTTTTCCAACATTTTATAAAAGCGTTCGAAGCCATAATTATACATTTCGTGCTGCCAGTGAATAAGTACTGGTACACTGTAGTTTTGAGCCAGTTGGTAAATCTTTTGCATCTCCGACGAATCACATGCAACTCCAAATTTTAATTCCCCAATAACCACTGCACCCAGTTTTAAATATTTCTCAATCTCATAAAGGCCATCTTTCATATCTGGAACGGCGCAAGCCCCAAAGCGGAACTCCTTCTTGTGTTGGCTTGCAAACAAGTAGCATTCTGCATTCCCCCCAGCTTCTGCCTGCAATCCATTGGCAAGGCCCTGATGTGTGGAAGGTGAATTCACGGGTCGACCAGACGGCAGAAGAATAGTAGTAGTAACCCCCAGTGCCCTTTGATGTGCGAGTAGCTGTTCATCGGTGCGTTGAAGATAGTGCGTGTGCTGATGGATATCAATTATCGGTTCTTTTTTGACACCTGCACTTTCAGTAAAGGCGTTTAGTTTTAGAGAAGTGCCCAATGCAAGCAAACCTGTACCTGCAATAAATTGACGACGAGAGAAACCTTTTTTTGATGGTGACATAAGAACGAATTTAACGGGGAGTTATTAGCACATTTTCTACTTCCTTTTTTGACCTTCTTAATTACGCAGTTACCGCTGCCCATTGAACACAATGGCCCTCGATATAAACAGGACCTTTAAATAGGATACATCCCCCGCATTTTTTTTCTGACTTTGCAGGAATATAGAGTGCGCAGTTTCCACAAGAATTATCAGGAACGGTGGATTGCTTTACATAACCTAAACTTTGGCGCTTTTTAAGTTCTCCGTCACTTAAACTGGTCAGATCATTACAGGGGTCATCAGAAATACTTGGTTTCTTGTGCCCACTTTCATTTCCTGATGATGATTCATTTGTACCACGACAGTTAAGAAAGAGTACACTTCCTAAAAGCACACTGCCACTACTAAAACATTTATTTATAAATTTTCTTCTGGAATAATCTTTACCCCCCATTTTTAAAAATTGTTTTTTACGCCACTGATTGGATACTATTGGCAATTGCTTACATCCTCTCTCAAGGAGCTCATTTTTTCTTGTTATGAATATTTGTTCCTGCTATAAAGCGGTATCCCTTCCAACCAAAAGAATCATTCATTCAGCATTTAATCTTTGTATTATTTTGGTTAAATTACTATCTGCTCCTGATTCAATAGTTTTTAACTTTTGCCCTAACCCATCTCCCAATCCCTGCGATTTTTCTAGTCCTTTGACCAACCCTTCTATACCCGCCGACTGAAATTTCGTTGCATTTGATAACGAAGGTCGAGCAAGGATGCTCACTAAATCAAAAACCTCGCTATTATCATTTCGAGCTCCGATTATATGGGCACAAGTCTCAAAAAATTTCAGTTTCCAAGGCACGGGGTCTTTAAAAAAAGAATTTTTTACTAAAATTTTTATGAGGTCAATACTAGATCCAGCTTCTGAGCTCAATACTGCAGTTCTAAACCAAGAACTTTGCCCATGTAGCTCCAATGCCTGTGCCAGTGCGATTACCGCAGTATCATCTTCAAATTGCCCCAAACTCAAAGCAGCCTGAAAAGCTACCCTTACCGAAGCGTCATTGATCATTTCCGTCAACTGGGGCAAACAACTTGGAAAACGTTCGGAAAGTATTGCGGCATTTTCCCTTACCCCGGGTGAAGGATCTTTCATTGCAGTTTTGACAGTAGCGGCGTCCAAGGCATCCATTCCTTCTAAAACATAAAGCGCATGTAATCTGAATCTTGGATTTTCATTTTCGGCAAACAAAGCGATTACTTCAGGCAATATATTTTTATCCTGACGCTCTAAAAGAAGCCTTTGCGCAGTAAGATTCCACCAGCCATTTTCATGCACCAAAGCCTTAACCAGCTCGGAAGAAGTTGCCTTAGTAAGATTAGGGTTTACCGCTTTATAGGAATCCTCATTTTTAGGTACTATTCTATAAATACGCCCATATTTATCTCCGGCGTCAAAGTCCATAGTTTCTTGCAAATCTTCAGGAATAGACATCGGGGTTTCAATATGTTGCCGATACATATCCATCATATACAGATAACCATCAGGGCCTACTGAAAAATTGGCAGGACGAAACCATGAATCGGTAGTGGCCATGAATTCTTTATCTTTTTCCTTTCCTCCACGTTTAGCCACCATAAAAGGCATACTATCAACAACAGAAAGAACATCACGGTGCACCAAGTTACCCGCAACATCTCCTGTAAAAATACTACCATAAAATGCTGTCGGCAACTTATCCCCATCATAATACGTTCCACCTGAAGCGCCCGTAAAGTGATCTCTTGCGTATTCTACCCTCTTAAGGTTATTTTCCTGAAAATTCTTATTACGCCGGTCCGTACGAACCTGTCTCCAATTAGGTGTTTCGCTTAATTGATACATAAGCGGATCGTGGTCGGAAATATTCTGTATTGCATTTTTAGCCGAAGCGGGCAGATAAGGATTTCTTTCGAGGTATCTTAAAGGCACTACGACCTCTCTAATGTGCAGGGAATTCGCGGTAAAAAACCGGTGCCCCCAATCATCTATAGCCAGACCAAATTGCCCTGGCCCCGTGCTACGTTCAAATGCATTGCGGTCAAGCCGAAAACGAAAATCAGCACCCTGAATGTTTAACCGAGGAGCATCGGGTTTCCGGCTAAAACCTATTTCACCTGCCTGCCCCGCATTATTGGCATAAATCCAGTTGTCAACACCAAAACGAAGATTGGTGATTTGTGCTTCTTCATTCTTGCTGAAAAAACCAGTAAAAAGAACCTCTTTTAGATCTGAACGGCCATCTCCATCAGTATCTTTAAAATACATAATATTAGGGGCGGCACATACAAGAAGCCCGCCCTTCCAAGGCAACACACTGGTCGCCTCCCTAAGACTGTCTGCAAATACTGTGGATGTGTCGGCCCTTCCGTCACCATCATTATCTTTCAACATAATGATTTTCCCTTTTCCTTTTACAGCATCAGGCTTGTAAGCATCTAACATGCCGACGACATAAGCATTTCCATCTCCATCAAACTGCATTGCCACCGGATCTATGACCAAGGGTTCCGATGCAAAAATTTCCGTCTTAACATTTTCGGCGAACTGAAAAGTTTTCATGGACTCTTCGGGACTAAGCGGACCCTCGTACAACGATTCTGTTTCACAAGAAGCCAAGATGCCCATTAGCACTATCAGGAAGGGTACATGAATAGCCAAGTGCTTACACAAGGAATTACATTTATTTTTGATCTGCATACTTTTTTTGACGGAACAATTTATAGTTCTTGTTTCTTCTGAATTAATTATTTGAATTGCAAAAGTTAGGCTTTAAAGTGTAAAATATTGGTGACTGCACCCGAAAATACTAAAAAAAGCGCTTTGAAAATTCAATAAGACAGGGTTTCCGTAGCAGATCAAATTCCTTTGTAGCCTTCACATATGATGTGATGTACCGCAACCCCAAGAAGTGGCATCCCAAAATTGCAAAACTTATTTATTTTCAGCAGTAGAGCAGGTAATGGCTTAAAACGGGCCACATATATCAGAAAGGTAGACATAACAGGAATCACACAAGTTGCTCGAAGTGGACTCCTAGGCAATAAAATTAATTTAGCTTTGAGTCTTTATTCTTGAGAAGCTAACACATACATATTTTACCCAAACAAAAAAAGCCGACTCCTAAAAGTCGGCTTTCCCTTTGTACAGGCGGAGAGACTCGAACTCTCACACCTTGCGGCACTAGATCCTAAGTCTAGCGTATATTTAACCAATCAATACTAAAGTCATTCATTTCCAATTGTTTACGTGATTTC